>Ga0209902_100048_pt1 | contig 263635 bp, 235 predicted proteins | sample FECB27metaG_FD_188304 | JGI IMG/M metagenome (GOLD analysis project Ga0209902, IMG submission 188304) | Cyanobacterial communities from the Joint Genome Institute, California, USA - FECB-27 (SPAdes) (version 2) | ecosystem: Environmental > Aquatic > Thermal springs > Hot (42-90C) > Microbial... | reverse complement strand
TTGCCTTTCTAGGGTACTTGGCTCACCTACATCGAAGGAACAGTTGTACATTATGTTGTTGTTCTCATAATGTACTCTGGTCATACCCCTCTATTTTCTAGAGGCTCCTACCAGAAACGAGTCGCACTATTTGTATTGGTGAATGGCGTTTTGGTAGGTTTGCCCGGTGAAGGGGTTTTTGAGTTCGATGGTAGCGATGGGTAAACCGTTGATGCTGAGGAGAATATCGGGAATACGTCCAGTTTTGATGGTGACTTGGCGGGTGATTGTGAGGCGATTTTTTTCGTAGAGTGCCAAGGTTTCTGGGTTCATACCTGTGTTTGGCTGGAAGTAGGCAACTCGCAGGGTTTTACCGTAGCATTTGAAGCCATTGCGGAGGACATCAAGCATTCCTCGGCTTTTGAGTTCTTTGGTGAGACTATCTATAATGATTTTCTGGGCATCACTGGGGCTAGTGTTCGCTAGGCGTTCCCATTGTTTGGGTTGGGTTGTTCGGATAAAGTTGATGATTTCTGTGGGGAAAAGGGCTGTATCTGCGTCGTAGTCGGCTGGGTTACTTTGGTGATAGCCACTCAGTTGCAGGAGTTCCCGTTCGATGATGTCCTCAAATTTCTCTTCCGTGTGCATGAGGTGTGAAGTATAAACATAATTAAGTATAAACGTGAATTAATCTAATGTAGGGTGTGTTATACCGTAGGCTAACGCACCGTAAACAATTCAAGGTGCGTTGCGCTGTGCGACAACACACCCTACATCTTTTAAAAGATCCTCTAAAGAGTAAATTAATTTTGTTGGTCTAACCAATTGATGAGGTCTTCTAAAGATTGGAAATCAAAAATTGCATCCGCTAGATTTTCTATTTGTTCTAAAGATAAGGAGTCAATACGACTTTCCAAGGCGGAATCAATATTATTAAATCGCCGTTTTACTAGCTTTTTAACAATTTTTTGTTCTCCTTGTTCAATTCCTTGTTCAATTTCTTTCTGCATCCAACTGGTGACAATTTCCATGATTTGTGCCTCTTCGACTAAGTTGGCTTGTTTTGGTTCGTATTGAGGACATCTTGTTGTTCATCTAGTGGTGGTAGAGCGATAGTTACATCTATAATATCGGACATATTTAAGTGTCCTACACCCATACCTACAATATTTCTTTTGTATTTTGCTGTACAGTAATCACTTGTAATAAAACGAAGAAGAAATACTGGAAGAATAATATTCTGAATTGCCCTTAAGACAAAAATACTTTCATAGATACTAAATTCTTGATCTGTGTCAACTAAAGCTGCGACTCCTATACTTCCAGATTTAGTTAATAATACATCATCTTTTTTTGCTTTATGTTTTTTTGTTAAGAACTTGTGTTGTTCTTCTGAAATAAAACGAATATCTGAAAAATCTAATTTTTCATTCTTAATATTAATAGCTCTTACAAGTGGGAATCCACCAAAATCTACATAATCGACCTTTCCTGTCAATCCCAAAAAAATATCTGAACAAGCATTTCTCAATCGGATAGTTTTCCAATGTTTAGGAATCTCCCCTAACCACTCAACACCAGAATCCTTATACTTCTCATAACCCTGATACTTACCCATTACATAACTTCCCAATCTTCAATCTGTAACCCTTCAACTCGACTAAGCTCGCTGACATTGTGAGTGACTAGAATCAAATTGTTTGCTAAAGCAATAGAAGCAATTTGTATATCATTTGAGCCAATAGGAGTTCCAGCCTTTGCTAAATCTGCCCGAATCTTGCCATAAATTTCCGCACAGCTATCATCAAATGGTAGAGATACAAACTGATACAGAAACAACAGTTGTATATTTAAACTCTTTTGAGGATTATTGCTACGCATCTAGCCATAAAATAACTCAGCCTTTACTACAGAGCAAACCGCAATTTTTTCACCTTATAGGTTATCAATATGATTATTAATGCTCAATGACCTCCCTTTGAGATACATGATACAAACATTCGTATCTAGTAAAGAAATTAAAGAATTACTATTCATCAAAAATCCCGATTAAATCATCATCTGTTTCAGGAGAAATCCCTAAATCATCCATTGCAAAATCAATATCAGCACAAGCACCATATAAATTGAGTAACCCCGCAGAATGAATAATATTTTTCTGTTTCAAAAATTCCTTGAGTTCAGCATCAGAAGCAAAATCTAGTAAATCCTTTAATTCATCAAAATTAATTAACCACAAGACCGCCTTATCCATTCATACCCAAGAAAGATTTCTCTTTGAGGCGGTGGCGAGGCGGTTTTCGTATCACATAGTTACCAAATCTAACTAATCTCAGCGACTGACCACCAAGGCTGGGCATATTTGTCCATGCTTTATGAAGCGGTGTAAAGTGATCTCCGGCTTCTTCGTTCGCCTGCTCGTTAAACTTTCTCACCAGTTCCTCGAACAGATAACCCATTCGTAGATTAGAGAGTTTCGCCGGAGATAAATCAACTTCAGGACTAGCGATCGCCTTCATCACCTCAAAAAGACGGTTAGCTTCATCTAACTTCTGGATTTCGTTATCAAACTCAAATTTCTCAAAAATATCCCGTGCTAGAGGCGAAAACCCATTGATATAAGCTCTAAGATTATCAGCAATCCCCTCCGAATCCTCTAATAATTTCTGAAACGTAAATTCACTAAGGTTATACAACGGCTGTTGGCGTTCGCGCAGCGTGCCGTAGGCATCGCCTCCAATTGCGACTTTAGCGATCGCTTTCTCAAAAGCATCCCCCTCTAAACCCATCGCCGAATATTTCGCCTTCGCCTCAAGTACAGCTTTCTTAGTCGGTTCTAATCCCTGCTCCCTGCCTTATCCCAACGATAATTATTTACGCCGACCTACTTAACCCCGTTCCAAGCTCATTTGTAGGTAACTCGGATCTAATCGCTCAATCACATCTTCACTCTCGCTTATAAGTTACCTTTTTTAGCTGAACTGTAGTTTTTCCACGGCTTTCATGAGTTAAACTCATGCAAGGCGGCGAACAACACGCTCCTAAAAGTGCTGTAAGCGAACGGTCAAAGTACGACGTTGTGCCGAATGCGGTAAGAGCTGTGCACAAGTGCCATTACGGCAAGCAATCTCTAAATCGTAGGGAATATTTGTGCAAGGCTCTAGTACAAGCACGTAATGATTGTGCCACCCACCGTAACTCTGAAATACCCAGACATAAGGAAAATCGGTGGTGTCAAAATTCATGAGTAGAGCAGATTGCGATCGCGAATTGCGAATCCCGCATTCTCCTCTAGCCAAATTTGAGCTGTAATAAAACTCTTGTAGTTGTGAAGAACGCGGTGGTGTGCGCTGCACTTCAATTTCCCTTCCATCCGCCGCCAAAGCTTTGGGAAAGCGGGTTTTCTCTTGACGACCGATGATTTTACTAAATTCAAGAACCGCAGGCTCAATCACACAATCCGGTAACAGAATTTCGTCGCCCTCTCTTATGGCGATTGCGCGGAGCGCACTGCCCTAAGGGCAATCGCCGCGTGCTGTTTAAACAAAAACGGAATCGTTTCATCGGACTCGTTCTGGAACAGGTACTCAATTTTGGCTTCTGGCTTGTTCTCATCAAGTAGAATTATCTTTTCTACCCTCACTGGCACAGTTTGACAAGAACGCACCATCTTCACGCTTTTATTGGACGTTTCAACAATCTCCCACGCCTGTGACCATAACTCCCCGTGGTCAACCAGGTGGCGACCTTGAAACATACCTGCTGCATCGTTAGGAAAAATCTCATCCCAGCCACCTGTCCAATTGTCGTCGAAGGACGCGCCTAATGCAAGCGTTCTCGTTTGCGACTCGTCATAGCCTTCTGGATGCCAAAGCCATTGGTGTTCAGTTTGGACGTCTTGCAGTTGGTCGATACGACCACCGAGGTCTGGTCTAACTGTCAGTTTGATTTCGGAATTTTTAAGCGTGATTATCATCCCAAAAATTTATCATATTTTTTATCGTCATCCCGGAAAAATAGTAACTTAAACAGGGAAGCGAACAACCGAAAAATCACTTATCGTCCCTAACTTCCAACTGATAAATCCTCATTGATGGGTGTTCCCCCATCATTCGCCAGTAGTGACCATTGGGAGGTCGCTCACCTTACCACCATAGCGGTACAAGAAAATTGGCTCACAAGAGCGCATAGCTTTCTTCATCACCCGCTCTAGGCTGGGGTTAGGGTTACCGTCATCGTACCAACAGACGGTCACGTTTTAAAGGTCATTAATAATTGGCACTTTCTTGGCTACGATTTCTATACGCGCCTCCGGTTACCAGCAGTACAATCACAGCAATTAACCGATTTACCACTCTTGGCGCATGAATCATTTCCACTTCAGGGACGAAACAAATTTAACAGTGTTAATCCAGCCGCCGCTAGCGTCACGCCAAAGACAGCCTTGCGAGTTAATCGGGAGTTTGCTAACAAAATCGTTCCGGTGTACAGGTAGCCAAACACGTACTCAGGCGGCGTCAAATATTCCAGCGTCATCACTACGGCAAATCCACCAGTTATCAACCCGTAAATCAGTCCTCGTTCGTTCTTCGTCAAGATATTTTCTTTGATTTTCAATAACCAAAACCACATCGTAAGCTTTTAATAAAGAATGAGATAAATTACAATCTGACTGATAATCTCATTGAGTTGGAATTCTTATTTAAATACTATTGCTATCAAACGAAAAATCTTCCCTGTTGTCACCCCCTCTAATAATCCTTTTAAGGACTTTTCACTTTATACTTTATACTCTCATCCTTTTCTGACCTATAGCAATCCTAAATCATAAGCCCTACGGGCTGCCTTCGGCTACGTGAGAACCCTCTTTTTCTCCTTTCTTTGCGCTCTAGCCTACGGTACGGCGCTGGGCGTCTACGCTTTCAATAGATATCTCACAACTCCTGCACGGATCGCTATATATCAATATATATAGAACCTTGCTTTCACCTATATCAACACATCTATAGATCGTTATACCAAATAGATAATTGCTGGCTCTGGTAAAAATGTGATATCTCTTAAGAACAGAGTTAATAAGCAAGCTCATTTTGTGCTAAAAAGTGGTTATTTGATTTGCTTATAAGTAGAGCGCAATACTACCTAAAATTCAAAAATATGTATTTTTTAGTCAAAATTTTGTTGATAATAGAAAATATAGTATACCTAAAGACAGATGCAAAAAATAAATTTTAAATAAAAAAAGCAGAAAATGGAGTTTAAAAAAAAGCAGAAAATGAAATTAGGAGAGATGATATAGCAAATTAAAAATAGAAATTAAATTTATAAGTAAAGCTCAAAGTAATCAAGAGATTTTTGAAGTCATTTTGACTTCAAAAATATTTCAGATGCTCCATCTATAATTTTGGCTAGATAAATGGGACAAGGATTTTTTCAAATTGGCGTAACGCTGTGTATAGTGATAGCAATAACTCCGCTATTGGGCAGATATATAGCGCGTGTTTTCTTGGAAGAAAACACGCTGCTTGACCCAGTCATGAAACCTGTAGAACGAATTATTTTTACATTAGCTGGTATACGCACAAAAGACGAGATGACGGGTTGGCAGTATGCCAAAGCAGTGCTTTACAGCAACATTATTATGGGTGTTGTGGTGTTTCTGCTCATATCTTTTCAGAAATTCTTACCCTGGAATCCTCTTGGATTCGCTGCTCCTAAATGGGACATCACCCTGCACACCACGATTTCATTTTTAACAAATACCGACCAGCAGCATTACTCTGGTGAGAGAACCTTAAGTTATTTCAGCCAAACGGCAGCTTTAGCTTTTTTGATGTTTACCTCAGCCGCTACCGGGTTGGCAGTAGGAATTGCTTTTATTAGGGGTTTGACAGGTAGACCACTGGGAAATTTCTACGTGGATCTGACGCGCTCAATTACGCGCATATTACTGCCAATTTCAATTGTAGGTGCGATCGCACTGCTCACACTGGGTGTACCGCAAACATTGAATGGTCCTTTACAGGTGACAACCTTGGAGGGAGCAACGCAATATATAGCCAGAGGTCCAGTGGCAACATTTGAGATAATCAAACAGTTAGGAGAAAACGGCGGCGGCTTTTTTGCGATGAATTCGGCACACCCGTTTGAAAATCCCAATAGTGCTTCTAACTTAATAGAAATCATCGCCATGATTTGTATTCCAGCGGCGTTGATTTACACCTACGGTTTGTTTGCCAACAACACCAAGCAAGCTTGGCTGCTTTTCTGGATGGTTTTTGCCATCTTTGCGGTTTTGCTGAGTATTACAGCGGTTGGCGAGTATCAAGGCAATCCCATTGTTAATAACACATTGGGATTGGAACAGCCGAATTTAGAGGGCAAGGAAGTCAGGTTTGGCTGGTCACAAACGGCATTGTGGGCGATCGCAACCACCGGAAGCATGTGTGGTGCAGTCAATGGAATGCTCGATTCCTTCATGCCAGCGGGAGGGTTTTCCACGTTATTAAACTTATTTTTGCAGATTGTTTGGGGTGGGCAAGGAACAGGAACCGCCTACTTATTCATTTATTTAATTCTCACCGTGTTTCTTACAGGACTTATGGTAGGGCGGACACCAGAGTTTTTGGGGCGCAAAATAGAAAAGCGAGAAATTGTCCTTGCTAGCGTAGTGCTGCTGATTCACCCAATTGCGGTTTTGATTCCCACTGCCATTGCTTTGGCATTTCCCAGTACCTTAGCATTTCAAATTCCGCCGCCTGGATATACCGGTTCCCCGGAATTTCACAACATCTCGCGAGTGGTGTATGAATACGCCTCAGCTAGCGCCAACAATGGTTCTGGCTTAGAGGGGTTAGGCGATAGCAGCTTGTGGTGGAACTTAAGCGCTTGTTTCAGCATATTAGTGGGACGTTACATTCCGATTATTGCCATTTTGCTTTTAGCAGACAGCATGGCACGCAAACAACCAGTACCCGAAACCCCGGGCACCCTGAGAACCGACTCTAGGCTATTTACGACTGTCACAGCTGGTGTCATTTTGATTTTGGGTGTGCTGACATTTTTCCCCGTTTTGGCTTTAGGACCAATAGCCGAAGGTTTTAACCTTGCTAGTCCCATTAAGTGACATCCTCCCACACTGTAATCTTTGATTACAGTGTGGGCGTATCCTCGAATCACTTCTTGGCTTTCCTGGTTGTTCCCTTGTGGGATTTCGACACTTGCCTAGATTGAGTTACCTCAACCCCCGGTAGCTCGTCTGCACAAGCAGTTTCCTTTCCCGCAAGCCCTGCGGTACTAATGAGGGCTATACCTCGATTTCTAATATTTTGACTTGCTGCTACGTCCCTATCAGTTCTGTACCCACTGCGGAGGACAATGATGAACTCTAATACTCAAGTCTTTTCTGACTTCAACACCGCATTCGGGACATTCTTGAGAAGTCCCCCTCGCATCAACTTCACCGAAGAACTTTCCACGCTTCCAGCATACATACTTGACGATGGTTCTAAACTGACCAAACCCAGCATCAAGCATATGTTTTCCAAGCATCCCTTTGGCACTGGTGCGATAGTCCAAGTCTTCCATGAAGACCATATCGCCAGCAACGCAAAGAGTGTGGGCCACTTTAAAATGAAAGTCCTTCCTTGTGTTTTTGATTGTACCACATTTACTAGACGCAATACCTCTAGTAAATGCTTGCCTCGGTGAGCCACTGCGGTCTTGGGCTTTGCCCAAGTGGAGCAAGTGGCTGTCTCGGTGAGCCACACTCGACTCGCAAAGAACCCCCCAAAAGATAAAGAAACTGGGGACTGGGGACTGGGAACTGGCGACAGTTATCAGTTATCAGTTATCAGTTACCAGTTTTCAGTTATCAAGTACCATGCTGGTACTGTTCACTGCGGCTGGTACTGTTGACTATCCCTAATCGCTAATCGCTAATCGCTAATCTAATATTATGGATTCCGCAAACCCTTCATCCAAACCTTCTCCTCGTAAAAGCGATCGCCGCCAAGCACGCAAACAATCGCGGGTAAACACGAAAGGGCTTTACCAAAGAGCAATCATTGATGCTTTTGTCAAGCTCAATCCCAAAAACGCGATCAAAAACCCAGTCATGTTCTTAGTTTGGGTTGGCACCATTATCACCTTACTTGTGACCATCGACCCTTATTTGTTTGGTCCAGTTTCAGGCAAGAACCTACGACTTTTTAACGGATTGATTACGGTAATTCTGTTGTTCACCGTTTTATTTGCCAACTTTGCCGAAGCGGTGGCAGAGGGGCGGGGTAAAGCCCAAGCGGATGCCTTAAGATCAACCAAGTCAGAAACAATTGCCAAAAAACTCGCTCCTGATGGTTCAATGAGTGAAGTTTCTTCCACCAGCTTGCGGCAGGGTGATACGGTGTACGTGGTTGCTGGTGATGTGATCCCCGCCGATGGGGAAGTGATTATGGGTGTCGCCAGTGTGGATGAATCGGCAATTACCGGGGAATCTGCGCCAGTGCTGAAGGAAACAGGTTCAGATGTCGCCAGTTCTGTCACCGGCGGTACGCGGATTATCTCCGATGAGCTGATTATCCGCATCAGTGCAGACCCTGGTAAAGGGTTTATTGACCGAATGATTGCCTTGGTAGAAGGGGCGGAACGCAGCAAAACACCGAACGAAATTGCCCTGACGGTGTTACTCGCGGTTCTGACTTTGGTGTTTCTGTTTGTCGTGGTGAGTCTGAGTGCGATCGCCAGCTATGCCAGAAGTCCAATCAGTGTGGCGATATTGGTTGCTTTGTTAGTCGCGTTGATTCCCACTACCATTGGAGGGTTACTGAGTGCGATCGGTATTGCTGGTATGGACCGAGTTGCCCAGTTTAACGTCATAGCCACCTCCGGACGAGCTGTAGAAGCGTGTGGTGATGTCAATACACTGGTTCTCGATAAAACAGGGACAATTACCTTGGGCAACCGCTTGGCAGAAGAGTTTATCCCCATCAACGGACACTCTGTAGAGGAAATTGCCAATGTGGCTTTGACAGCGAGTGTGTTTGATGATACACCTGAGGGAAAATCAATTGTCCGACTGGCAGAAAGATTAGGGGCAAAGATTGATTTTGACCACGAAAGGTCCCAAGCCATAGAATTTTCAGCAAAAACCCGCATGAGTGGCACAAACTTGCCGAATGGAAGTCAAGTGCGTAAAGGTGCGGTATCAGCCATTAAGGGATTTGTCCGTTCCCGAGATGGACGAGACTCACCAGAACTTGATGCAGTATACACAAAAGTTTCGCAACTGGGAGGAACACCGTTAGCAGTCGCCCTTGATGGTGAAATTTACGGCGTCATCTATCTCAAAGACATTATCAAACCAGGAATCCACGAACGTTTTGACCAGTTGCGGCGGATGGGAGTGCGTACCGTTATGCTGACTGGAGACAACCGCATTACCGCTTCTGTGATTGCCAAAGAAGCTGGAGTTGATGACTTTATTGCCGAAGCCACCCCAGAAGACAAAATTTCCGTGATTCAACGGGAACAGGCGCTGGGCAAACTGGTAGCGATGACCGGAGACGGTACCAACGATGCGCCAGCACTCGCCCAGGCAAATGTTGGAGTCGCAATGAATACCGGGACTCAAGCGGCAAAAGAAGCCGCCAATATGGTGGATTTGGACTCTGATCCCACAAAGCTGATTGATATTGTTGCTATTGGAAAACAATTGCTGATTACTCGCGGTGCGCTGACAACTTTTTCCCTCGCCAATGATATTGCTAAATACTTTGCAATTATCCCGGTGTTATTTTCCTCAGCTAATCTGGGAAGTTTGAATATCATGAAATTAGCTAGTACTAATTCTGCTGTGCTGTCGGCTTTAATTTACAACGCTTTGATTATTCCAGCTTTGATTCCTTTGGCACTGACGGGTGTGAAGTTTAGACCTTTGACTGCTAATCAACTTTTGCAACGAAATATTTTGATTTATGGTTTGGGTGGTGTGATTGCGCCATTTATTGCGATTAAGTTGATTGATATTTTGATTGCAGCAGTGGGGTTGGCTTAATAGGAAAGGAACCGCACCAGGCACAGAGAACGCAGAGGAAGGAGAAATGCAGAGGAATATGAGAAATAAAGTTCATATGTTGGATAAGCTTTTGTCAATGAATATAGTTGAGGCAATTTCTTTTGTCTGGTCGGAATGGCGTTCTCAAAAGTTGCCACTTGCAATTTTTGTGGCACTTTGCCTGAATTTGCTCATTGCCCCCATAGTTTATGCTGCTGCCGATGGTACTTTAGAACGCCGTTCTGCTTGGGCTATTGGCGTTTTAGGATTGGTGACTTTGGCAGTTATCGTTTACTTATTTGTTGTTGTTTTTCAGCCAGAACGCTTTTAAGCTACACAATTTTCTTGATTATTTAAAGTAAATTTGAAAGGGTGTAGAAAAATTTGTATGTCTATTCTTAGAGAAATTGCTAAAGCAATTCGTATCACTCTGATTTTATGGTTGTTAACCGCCATCATTTATCCTTTATTCATACTTTTGGTCGGTCAAGTCCCTTTCCTTAAAGACAAGGCACAGGGCAGCATAGTGCAAAATATTCAGGGAGAACAAATTGGTTCAGCTTTGATTGGTCAACAGTTCCGATCTGAACAGTATTTTCATGGTCGTCCCAGTACTATTAGATATAGCCAAGGAAAACAAGGCAATCCTACTGGTATTTCTGGGGCGAGTAATCTCGCTCCTAGCAGCCCAGAATTACTGAAGCGAATTGTGGAAGAGGCAAATCGCCTCAAAGATGAAAATATTCAACCCTTAGCAGAGCTAATTTACACCTCTGGCTCGGGTTTAGATCCGCATATTTCAGTGAAAGCAGCACGGGAGCAGTTAGATCGGGTTGCTCGTGCTCGTGGTGTCAGACCAGATGAGATACTTCCTTTAATTAATAAGTATACCGAGGGCAGATTTTTAGGCATTTTTGGAGAGCCTGGAGTTAATGTTTTAAAATTAAATTACGCCCTTGATTTAGATGAGTTTAACCGTCAGTAAAATAGATAAGTCTTAAGAAGAACACAGAACACAGAACACAGAACACAGGAACGGCATCCCCATAAATAAATTTAGCCCCTCGGCTACGCTCGAAGCTAACGTTGAGCGAAGCCGAAACGTTAGGGGATTTAAAAAAGACCCCACAACAAGTAAAAAGTAAAAAGAAAGAAGAATTCAATATTTTTTTTAACTTTTAACTTGTTTAACCGGGTTATATCCTTTTACTATTCTGACTACTGAGTTCCTATTATGTGGTCTTTCTTCGGTCATTAATGTAGAACTTTCGGATGCAACGTCTCTACATTACTCATTAATTTTGAGTCATTAGTTTTGTTGGACTATTCGTTGGTAGCAGTGCCACCATATTAAAGCATATAAGTCAACACTTTCATGATTGATAAGCATGAGCTTCTCGGTAAAAATAACTCAAAAGAAGCAGGCACTAAATCCGTACCTTCTGCCCCTTATGACTTGAGTCCAGCACGGCGCGGTAAACACAAAATTTACATTGGCATGGCTCCCGGAGTAGGCAAAACCTTCCGGATGTTGGAAGAAGCCCATTCGCTGAAACATGAAGGTATTGATGTCGTGATTGGGCTGTTGGAAACTCACGGACGTAAGGAAACGGCGCAAAAGGCTCAAGGGTTGGAGATAGTAAAGCGCAAGGAAATTCCTCGGGGTGAGTTGATTCTCACAGAAATGGATACAGATGCAATCATAGCCCGATCGCCTCAGTTAGTGTTAGTCGATGAACTAGCACATACCAATGTCCCAGGTTCGCTACGAGAAAAACGCTACCAAGATGTCGAAATCATTTTGGCAGCAGGTATTGATGTTTACTCCACAATGAATATTCAGCATCTGGAGAGCCTCAATGACCTGGTAGCAAGGATTACTGGGGTGGTAGTACGAGAGCGCATTCCTGACCGCATCCTAGAGGAAGCTTCGGAGGTTGTCGTAGTAGATGTTACACCAGAAACGCTGCAAGAACGCTTGCTAGAAGGCAAAATCTACGCACCGCAAAAAATTCAACAATCGCTCGATAACTTTTTCCAACGCCGCAACCTGATTGCTTTACGAGAGTTAGCACTGCGGGAAGTGGCGGACAACATTGAGGAAAATGCCGTTGCCTCGACTCCACAAGGTCTATTTTGCAATATTCACGAGCGGGTTTTGGTGTGTGTATCCACTTATCCCAACTCAGTACAATTGTTACGACGGGGAGCTAGAATTGCTAGCTACATGAATGCCCCTCTATATGTTGTGTTCGTTGCCGAGCCAGACCGCTTCCTCACAAAGGAAGAAAGCCTATATATAGAAACTTGTGAAAAGTTATGTAAAGAATTTGACGGTACATTCATTCGTCACACCAGCACTGACATAGCCGAGGCGATCGCCCAAGTCGCTGAAAAATACCGCATCACCCAAATTGTTATAGGTGCAAGTCAGCGTACACGTTGGCAAATCCTCCTCAAAGGGTCTTTAACCCATAAATTGCTGCGCTTGCTGAAAAACATCGATTTACATATTATTTCCGCTGAGAAATCCGTTGAGAGAAATAATGGGTTCAATCGTTCGATGCAGGAATGATAATTTTGAGATAATTATTATCTGCGTCCATCTGCGGTTTAAAATTAAATGATTGTAATAGGTTTAATCAGTGGCACGTCTGTAGATGGTATAGACGCTGCCTTGGTAGATATTTCTGGTACAAATTTAGATATCAAAATTGAGTTGGTAGCTGGTGCAACATATCCCTACCCAGCGGATCTCAGAGAACGCATCTTAGCAGTGTGTGCAGGCGTTGCCATCTCAATGGCAGAGTTGGCAGAATTAGATGATGCGATCGCCTTTGCTTTTGCCCAAGCAGCGCAAAATATTCAAATTGGTCACGAAAAAGCCACTTTGATTGGTTCTCACGGTCAAACCGTTTTCCATAGACCACCCACCGGGGGAGATAAGGGAGCAAATACTTCCTCATCCCCACTCGGTTACACCCTCCAAATCGGTCGCGGTGCGGTCATTGCTAATTTGACAGGTATAACGACAGTGAGTAACCTGCGTGTAGCGGATATTGCTGTGGGAGGTCATGGTGCGCCCCTCGTACCTCGGATAGATGCGGCTTTACTCAGCCATCCTCAAGAAGCACGTTGTATACAAAATCTTGGAGGTATTGGTAATGTTACTTACATACCACTTCGTCGGGACAACTGGTTAGAAAAAATTCGCGCTTGGGATACAGGACCTGCAAATAGTCTTTTGGATTTGGCGGTGCAGCATTTAACGGATGGTGCCAAAAGCTACGATGAAAATGGCAATTGGGCGGCGAGTGGCACTCCCTGCTATCCCTTAGTAGAAGAATGGCTAAGCCAAGACTACTTTCATCTACCACCCCCCAAATCTACGGGTCGAGAGTTATTCGGTGTAACATATTTGCAACAGTGTTTACAAGACGCCGAAGCATACCAACTCAGTCCAGCCGACTTTTTGGCAACTCTCACAGAACTAACGGCAGCTTCGATTGTTCACAGTTACCGCACTTTTCTACCACAAATGCCACAGCGGGTGTTATTGTGCGGGGGTGGCAGTCGCAATCTTTATCTGAAAAGTCGGTTACAACAGCTGTTGGCATCAGTACCAGTCTTAACAACAGATGAAGTTGGTTTGAGTGCCGATTTTAAAGAAGCGATCGCCTTTGCAGTTTTGGCATACTGGCGACAATCGGGTACTCCTGGTAACTTACCAACCGCTACAGGGGCAAGTCAAGAAGTGCTGCTGGGTGAGGTGTACTTACCGTAGCTTTTTCTGTAACCTTAACCTACGCCAATCTAATTTATGGCGTTTCTCATTAAAACAGAGAACTTTGAAGAGGTGCGATCGCTCTTCAAGAGTTGCTGCAAGAGGCTACTCCATTACAGGTGAAGGAACATCCCTAGAAGACATTGTAGGTTTATGCCCTAATTGTCATCGAAGCGTTCACGTATATTACAAACGATGGTTTGAAAGAAGTTCAATTAATGATTTTCTGTCTAAAGATGAAGCTAGAGAAGTATATCAATCAGCAAAGGAGGCAATTCAGCTATGAACTTGGCTGCAAAACTTTCTGTTGATGAGCAGTTATTTATTTTAAATAAATGTATTTCAAAAAAAATAGATCTTCACAGTGAATTAGAACGTCTTGGGTTAAGCTATGACGTTCTCAGATATAGAGAGAACACACCTGTTACTCCTAGTTCTGCTCAATTTCTAACGCCTGATAATTTTGATTTTGAAAATCATGGTGTTCCAATAGTTAGCTTTTTCTCTGGTGCAGGTGGTTTAGATATTGGCTTTGAATCTGCAGGCTTTCAACACCTAGCATCGATCGAAGTCAACTCGATTTTTTGCCAAACAATTAGGTTGAACCGACCTGATTGGGTTGTGATAGGGCCACCTGAATACAGCGGGGATGTCCGAAATAGAAAAGAAATTTTTACAATCCTGAAGTTAATGCTTGGTATCTCAATTCCATTTGAAGGAATTTTTACAGGAGGTCCACCTTGTCAACCTTTCAGCATTGCTGCTAATCAAAGATTCTCGAAAGAAGGAGAAAACTTTAAAAGAGTTGGTTTTTCTCATTCTGAACTTGGAAATCTTCTCTTCGACTTTGTTTGGTACATTCAACAGTTTAGACCAAAGGCTTTCCTGATTGAAAATGTTACAGGCTTACTAGACATAGACAGTGGGACTCAATTATCCGAAGCACTTAGTCTTTTAGGAGAGTCTGGATATAACGTCTCTGAACCTGTGGTAGCAAATGCTGCACATTATGGTGTACCACAAAATCGGAATCGTCTTTTCGTATTTGGTCATCGTACAGCCAACCAATTCGTATTCCCTGAACCAAGCTCAAACATTGTTCCCTGCTATAAAGTCTTTGAAAAACCAGTAGACGGTTTAGAAAATCATGCAACGCGACAGCACAAAGCAGAATCCATAATTAGGTATATGGAGCTAAGTTATGGAGGACGAGATAAGCTTGGACGAGTTGATCGATTAAATCCTAATCTGCCATCTAAAACGGTAATAAGTGGAGGTACAAAGGGTGGCGGAAGATCTCATCTGCATCCCATCTGTCCTCGCACTTTAACTGTTAGGGAATCAGCGAGACTACAGACATTCCCTGATGATTTCGTTTTTTGTGGTCCCCCTGCGCGTCAATTTACACAAGTTGGAAATGCAGTACCACCTTTGCTGGCTTTACAGTTAGCCCGGTCCATCTATTCTCAAATCTACACGAGTTGTTCAAGCCAAAAACCAAGCAGATCCCGCTCTAAATATAGTCGTAGCACCTTCTAACAATCGCGTTGCAGCGGACGGACGAAAGCCGCCTGTGGGGTAGCAAAGGTTGTCTACCGCCGCTGAACGCAACCGTTAGGCTACTGGTGGGGACGTAGTTCAGAATTGTACATTCACAAATTAAATGTCGCTATTTCACAATTTGATGTCGTTGCTTTATTCCTAAAACCATTGCCATGCAAGGTTTTATTTTGAAGGTGATTTTGGCTACTTTTTGTTAGTTTCACATATTATAAGTCGCTAACGGTATTTTTTCACTAATTAAATGTCGTTTATTTGGATAAGCGGAAAATACGCTTAATTATTTTTCATAAATTAAATGTCGTAAAGTGAGACGTTTGATAGTACATTAGTTTTATTAAGAGCGAGAAATCCTCCACTTATTGCTGTGAGGTGGAAAATGTCTCAGGATTCACAAAATTCTCTTGTGATGGATACGGACGATGAGCATCCTCAAGTCAGGTATAAGGGTAAGTTGATAAACAGCCATAAGCTTCCATCTAACGAATTGCTTACAGATGAAGTTAATTTCCGGATGGAGGTCATTCAAAGTTTGACTGAGCCATGCGATCGCAAAACCTATGCGATTAGAAAGAAAGAAGCTGCCGAAAAGCTAGGTGTGTCAATTCGCCAAGTAGAGCGCTTACTGAAGAAATGGCGAGAAGAAAGATTGGTTGGGCTAGCGACTACGCGATCAGATAAAGGAAAGTATCGTCTTGACCAAGAATGGATTGATTTTATTATTGATACTTTTAAGAAAGGCAATGAAGGTAGCAAGCGGATGACCCGACATCAAGTTTTTCTTAGGGTCAAAGGCAGAGCCAAGCAACTTAACCTGAACAAAGGAGAATACCCCAGCCATCAGTCAGTCTATCGAATTCTTGATGAATATATCGAAGAGAAGCAGAGAAAGTTAAAAGCACGAAGCCCAGGTATGTTAGGGGAACGACTAACGCACATGACCCGTGATGGGCGAGAACTGGAGGTAGAGTGCAGTAATGATGTTTGGCAATGTGACCATACTCGTTTAGACGTGAGGCTTGTAGACGAGTATGGAGTTTTAGATCGTCCTTGGCTAACGATTGTTATCGACTCCTACTCCCGTTGCTTAGTAGGGTTTTATTTGGGATTTGATAATCCTAGTTCCCAAATTGATGCCTTATGAGGGAGAAAGTATCAGCCATTTTTTAGGTAGATTTCGACGAGAAAAAGGAAATAAATTTTCTGCCGCTAGTGGATTGGGTGATGTCGCAGGGCTTGGGGCGGTGTTAGCACGTTGGGAAAAGTTTTATTTCAATCCTTTTCCTACTCATCAAGAATTAGAAGCGCTAGCAACTGTAGTAGAAGTTGAAGCTGATAGATTGCGAGAAATGCTACCTCCACCTGGTGTAGGAATGAAGCACAGTCCCATTAGATTATGTGGACACTGTTATGCAGAGTCGCCATGTCATCAAATTGAGTGGCAATTTAAAGTAACGGTAGGATGCGTTAGCGAAGCTCCTCTGAAAGAGGCTCGCCACAAGTTACGCTTGCTATCAAAATGCCCTATTTGTGAAAAGCCTTTTACCATACCAGCTTTATGGGTGGAAGGGCATTGTCCGCGATGTTTTACATCCTTTGCAGAAATGGCAAAGTATCAAAAGCATTATTAAAGCCTGCTTGAAGAATAGCGATCGCCGTTCCCTTTAATAAAGCCATAGTAGCAAAATACGGCTTTTGGCTCTTACTAAAGCCAAGTGTAAACATAACAGTCACATAAGAATCACAAGTGAGGTAACAGCGCAAACTGGCTTCAAGTATGGGTTTCAAGGTTTTTGCATTTTGAAATATAATGCCGATCAGCCTTCTCAGTCACATGACAGTCACATAAGAATTATACATATTTAGCGGTTAGGGGATTCACGCCCAAAATGGTACATACTTGGCGCTTGGCGTGTTTTCTAGATGTATTCTCTGGATCGTAGGGTTTGATCAAGCCTTCATTGATTGTGTCAGAAATAATACGGGAAGCCATCGAATAATTTTCGTCTTTTATGGAGAAACGCTCTCGTAATGATGAGTTTGTCATGTGGTCATTTGAGACATGGCGTAAGCAAGCATGTTGGTAACAAGCTCGAACTCTATCTGCTTTATCCATATCAGTCAATTTTTTGTAAGCAAAAAGAGTTACTTGTGTGTGATTATTTGTCACCCTAAATTCTGGGGCTGGTAACTGAAAAAGTTCTACCGCATTGATAACTTTGTCAATACCGCTTCCCCGCTCTTCGCAAATATTTATACGACGCATGAAAGCAGCTAAGTCTTCGTTACGAGAACGAGGTGGTTCGTCAATAAACCGCATTGTATCGATAAGCGGAACGCCTGGATTGGTAATCTCAATCCTATCAGAGAAAATTTCAATTATTGGTCCAGTTCCAGTTATATTAAAATCTTGGTGAATAATTGCATTTGCAACTAATTCTCGAATGGCAATTTCTGGGTACATTCGTTGTTCTTCACGAAAAGCTTTACCAATCCGTTCATTTTTAGGTAATTGGTCATTAATAAACTCCACTATTTCTTCATAATCAATAGCGTAGCCTTTAAAGCCAGTTCGCTCTCGCTGGGTTTCAATCCGATTTTTTCCTTTGTAAATTACAACCCGGATTGCTTTACGTGACAAACGCTCAAAAACTTGCAAGTCTTTAGCGAAGAGGATAACACCTAAATTTGTTATATCAAATTTATTATCGATTCTTTTGACAATAAGCTTTTCTGAAACTAGTCGATTTATAATGCCATCTCTATTATCAGGTAAAGATTGTTTGGTTAAATCAAAATAGGCTGGATAATTTATATTTTTTATTACTTCATCTGCCGTTAAATGTTCTGAAGCAATTCCTTTTTCAAATGGTTCAAGAGAAAATAAAACCCATAGTTGTCGTTCTTTTTCAGGGAAATCTCTAAGTTTTTGTTTGCAACTTCCTACACGAATATATTCAGTTCCTTTAAAACCTACAGGAACGTGAGTCGCTTTGGGTATTTCAAAAATTACTATATCTTTACCTTCGTAAGGAAAATCATGTATTTTAAAATTGATTCGAGGGGATAATTGTGTCGCTAACCAATTTTCTAATTCTTGATTTCCAATTTTTTCTAATCGAGGCTTAAAAGTAGTACCGATGATTTCATGGTTATCGTTCTTTACACCCCAAACTAAATAAGCAGTATTTTTGCCGTGCAAAGTAGCTGAATTTGATAATGCTGACAAATATTCGCCTATATCATCTGGACTACTGTTATTTACTTTGAATTCAACCCATTCTGTTTCGTGGGGTAAGGATGTTAACCCTGAAAGCAATGATTCTAAATAACCTGTGTCCATTTTGTTAATTCAAAAATTCTAAATAACGAGAAACCAGTAAAAGTACTTATAAATCGGAGATGTAAAGCGTTATTTGAAATACTTCCATCTCTCAAAAACTATTTATTCTGCTTTACTCAAATAGTTTTTGAGATAGTAATCAATAATTGTTAATTAGACAGATAAATATATCTTCAAAAAAGCAGCATTTTTTAAAATTTTAGAAGCTGTGGTTGTACGGATTAAACTACAAAATTAGTTATTAATTATATCGCATGACTACTGGAAAGCGCACTTATTTCTCTCCCCCTACCGATTTAGTAATACTGTTTTATATACTCATAAGCCTTCCCAAACAACTCCTTATCCTGATGTAGCGCATACTTCAACAGGGTTTTACGCAATGCCTGCTTGACTTCCCGTTCCCCAGCGCTAGTTTGCTGCCAACCGGGAAACCTGACCAAACGCACGATTTCATCAATATCATTGACAATTCGCTCAACCATTTTCGGGGTTTGGTCGTTGCGGACTTCCATAAATAATTCGGTCAGTGCTGCCTTACCCCTGTCTTCGTCTTCCTCAACGGGTGTGTCTTTCTCTGCTAGGACTAAATCGCGGGCTAGGTCGAGCAGTTCCTTGAGGAAGGTAACGCTGTAGATTTGCCCTTGCTCGTGCCGTTCTTTCAGGGCTTCCAAACGCTCTGATAATGCCAGGAAGCGCGGATTACCGATATGCTTGTGAAGGCGACGGGCGATTTTAATTTCAATTTCCTTAGATTTTTTGTGCGGATCGGGGGAATTAAGGACAACTTCTAACAGTTCTGCATCTAGTACAATTTCGTCAAGATCATCACGCACCGCTTCCACATGGACGTTTTGGTGGATCAGTTCGATGGTTTTTGCCCCTAGGGCGTGCCAAATCAGTTTACCCATGCCCGTTGTTGGTTGCACGGACACATAAACTTGAGACAGCCACCTGTAATCCACCTCATGTTGTTGCAAGATGGGGTCGGGTGATAGTGCTTCCCACAAATCAGCAAGGTAGCTGTAATCAGCTGCAAAGGTATCGCGGACATCGTTGTTGGGCAGACAATCTTGGGCAGCGATAAGTCCTTCATATCCCGTCAAGGTGCGGTCTACTCCTGGGAAGTAGGCAAGACACTTCTGTATTACACCAGGAAGTTGGTCTTTCAGTTTGGCAATACCCGATACGACTTGCCGGAAGCTTTGTTCATCAAATTCCAGCGCTTGTGCAACATCATCAAACACACCCAGGTAATCTACCACCAATCCGTGGGTTTTCTTGTCGCCGTAAGTGCGGTTGGTGCGGCAAATCGCTTGCAGGAGGGTATGCGCTTTCAGGGGCTTATCCAAATACATCGCTTGCAGGATGGGCGCATCAAACCCGGTCAGCAGCTTGGCTGTCACTACCAAGATTTTCATCGGGTCGTTGGAGTCGCGGAACCTGTCTAGTAGTTTTTCTTCTTGGTCACGGGTGCGATTATAAGGTTTAAAGCGTTCATCTTTGCCCGTGGCGGAAATAACAATTTCGCTGGCTTCGCTGGGCAGGTGTTTGTCCAATTCGGCTTTGTACAGCAGACAGCATTCCTGGTCATAGGTGACAACCATTGCCTTAAAACCGTTGGGGGCGACTTTTTCCTGATAATGTTGGGCGATGTCGGCACAGATGTTTGCAACCCGGTCGGGTACTTTAACCAGCACTGCCATTCTAGAGGCTGCTTTGGCAAGGTTTTCCCTGTCTAAGTCGGACAAGCCCCCTGTTAACTCGGCATAGGCTTGATCAATGGCATCTTTATCAATATGCAGTTCCAGCAAGCGCGGCTCAAAATGCAGTGGTAGTGTTGCCCCGTCGCGGATGGATTCTTCAAAGCCGTAACGGCTCATGTAACCGCGTTCGTCTTCTTCTGCCCCAAAGGCGTAGAAGGTGTTTCTGTCGCTGCGATTAATAGGTGTTCCGGTAAAGCCAAACAAGAAAGCATTTGGTAAGGCAGCACGCATTTTTATACCCAAATCGCCCTCCTGGGTGCGATGGGCTTCGTCTACCAGTACGATGATGTTATCACGGTCGTTCAGGACACCATCGGCTTCGCCAAACCTGAAAATTGTGGTGATGATGATTTTGCGGGTATCCTGTTTGAGTAGCTTTCCTAACTCCGCACGGGTTTCTGCTTTCACCAAATTAGGGATATCTGAGGCGTGAAAGGTGGCGCTGATTTGGGCATCAAGGTCAATGCGAACTACGACAATTAATACTGTTGGGTTACGTAATTGTACTTGCAGCCGCATCTTTTGCGCGGCGAACACCATCAGCAAAGATTTTCCTGACCCTTGGAAATGCCAGATTAACCCTTTCTTGGGTTGACCCGCTACCACGCGGTCAACGATACGGTTGACGGCTTCATACTGTTGATAACGACAAACAATTTTTAAACGGCGCTTTTTCTTGTCTGTAGCGAATAAGGTGAAGTGGTTCAGAATATCCAGAATCACCCAGGGGCGTAGCAGGGAGGTAATTGTGTGCTTGAGGGACGCAAGGCTTGATGGGGGTGCGTCATCATCCAACCGCCACACACCCCATAACTCAACGGGCATTCTGATAGAACCATAGCGCAGTTCTTTGCCTTCTGTAGCGACGCTGAACACATTGCAGGCAAACAGTTCCGGGACGTTTTTCTCGTAATCGTCATGTACCTGTAATGCCCCATCAACCCAACTTACCGCTTTCCTCACCGGGGTTTTGGCTTCAATCAGCACCAGGGGCAAGCCATTTATCAGCAATACCAAATCAGCACGGCGTTCAGCGGGACCAGCACGGAAGGTGTACTGGGTGGTTACGATATATTGGTTGTTATCGAGGTTTGTGGGATCAATCAGGCGTACCGTGGTGTGTTCGTGGTTTTCGCCAAACGGCATCGAGCGATCGCCACGCAACCAGGCGGTAAATTCCTCGTTTGCCCTGATAATCCCATCGCTACGCACCGATAGCACAATTGCCCGCAGGCGGTACAATACTTCTTCAGCACGGTTGGGATTAGCGGTGATTTCTGGGTTAAGACGGATGAGGGCATCGCGGAGGAAGGATTCAACGAAGACATCTTGCGGCTGGCGGGGGATGTGTTGGGCGGGTAGGAAGTGCCAGCCGACACCGTTAAGTTTGTTACTTTTACGTGATATGCCTGGGGCAGGGGGTGCGATTGCTGTGACCTTGCCACAAAGGAGGTCACGCACAAAGGCTTCGACGGTGTTGGCTTCGTTGAAGGTAGTCATACTGAATCTACAAGAATAAAGTTTATAAGTATACGCCTAAGCTCTTGTAAATAAATTACTCTATCTCTTAAATGGTTTTCAGTAGACCTTAAATCATATAAAGTGGTTACTACCTGCTTTTGTCGTTCAATATTGGGACATGGGACATCTTGTGCCAAAAGTTGTGAACCGCTAATGTTTTTCTGAACACCCCCTCGTGCTAGAGAAGACGTAAGCTGCTGTCCTACAGGGGATGATAAAAATTCGTTTAAGTAATTTGCAAGCATCTTGCTGTTAGGTCTAAGCCGAATGAGGAATGCCGCAGGAATTGTGGGGATATTATTAGAACGAAAAACTGCTGTAATCCCGCATGTGCCACTGCGGCTAATCACAACATCTCCATCTTTCAATAAATGTTCCTTGTATTTATCAACACTTAGACTTACTCGCGGAATGGTGCAGTAATTAATATTGCCATCACCATCTATGTCACTCGTCCGAAGTTGATAAAGCTCTCCGTTATCGTCATAAAGCGAATTACTGAATCTGGGACCATAGCGAGAATCTGCTATTACATGTTTTAATGGAGTATTTTGCACGCTCTTATCAGCCAGGAATAGGTGACGAGCAACGGACTCTCGATTGCGTTTCGCCGTAAGGATTGCTTTTGCATAACACTCAATAGTTTTTTCTACTGCAAAAAGAACTTCGCTTACCTTCCTCTGCTCCTCCAGTGGTGGGAGGGCGAACTCTTCCTTTGCAAGGGTTTTCCAGTTGATGGTTGGCGACAAAGACCCTACAGAAATTGCTTTGGCACGTTCCATAAACAAGTCACTCTGCATAAAGAAAGGTAAAAAACCTGGGTCAACAACTGCTGGTTTGGCACGTAGGACTAAAGCGTGTGCCGAACAAATACCGTCAAAATCAGCAACCGCAACTTTACGCTGATAAACGCGACGGCGACCAAAAATAATATCCCCTTTGCGGAAGCACAGCTTTGTTGCTTCCACGTCAGACGGCGTACCCCATCGCCGGATTTTTAGCGAATCTGGATCAAGGTGTTCTAACCCAACGTAATACTCAACATCAGCTTCACTTGGATTGTCGATGCGTTCATTGACATTAGTTGCTATCTGGTCAAACCGCCAAACTTGCCACCCTGGTTTTAACTTATCGCCTTGTATCATCGTGTACTTATTCTACCCCTTGAAAACAAAAACTCTCCTTGAAAGCATTCATCCAAGAGACAGGAATTATACAATCATGTTGCAGCCGTCCCACAACAATAGCGGGATGAATGCCGATACGCTGGGCAAAATCGATAACATCTGTTTTAGATTTAAGTGCCGCTAATTCTCCCTCATACTCAGGTGGTATCAAAAATTCCCGCGCCCATTGATTTGCTTCGCGTTCTGGCTCCGATTCCAAACTTTCCCCACTATCCCATTCATCCAAAAAAATATTTTCTTTATCATGTAGTAGGATATGTCCTGCTTCATGGAAAAAATTAAACCAGAAGCGGTCATTAGTTTTACCGTACAGTGAAAGTTGAATCAGTGCCTTATGCGGGTTTAACCACCGGGCTACACCACTGACGTGCGCTCTGGAAATTGATGGTACTAAAACAAGCACAACCCCCGATTCTCGGCACAACTGTTGCATCTGTGGTTCAAATTCCTCTGGTGGTAAAACTGTCAACGTGCGAATTTCCCGCACCGCTTTTTCAAATTTTGGTTTACTATACTTCGGACAGTCCTGTTGTTCTGCCTCTATTTCACCCAAACGCAACCAAGCCGAAATAGCACCAACATCACTTTGTTCTTGGCGGGTGCGACGAAAGGAAACTTCCATACCTGCATAGTAACTTCGCCACTCTTCCGGCGAAGCCACACCGAAAAAATGCAGTAACTTTTTTACCAAACTTGGTTTATTCTTGGCAATTAAACGGCATTGGGGAATTACACCTTGGTTCATTAAGTCTTTGACTGGTAATCCATCTAACCAAGATGTCCACCCTTGTAAGCGGGTTTCTTCTTCTTTGCTTGCTAGAGCAGCGCGATATTGAGCTTCATATCTGAGCCAAAATGCTGCTGTACTCCCCAAAACCCGTTCTAGTTTTAGGGCTGTTTCTTCATTGATGGGTGCTTTGCCATTGATGAGCAAACTGATATGTTTCGTGGTGTAGCCTAAACGCTCTGCTAACTGTGCTTGTGTCCAATCACGCTCTTCTAATAAATCAGCGATGGTATCACCGGGAGGAGATACCCAATCTGGAGTGAATGTTCGGGTTGTCTCAGTCATGGTAATCCCCAATGAAAACAATACAAACAGCAGTAACTTTTGACCAATCAATGCTTCCATCCTCGGTAAAGGGGATGGGGTCGTTATCTGGCTTAAATACAAGTCGTTTTGCACCTTCTAGGTCTACTGCAAATTCACCTGCCCTATCTCCTTTTAAAGGATGGGGACGACCTGCAAGTAATTCAGTGACACAACCAGCCGCAGCAAGCATAGCCAACCGAGTTCTCAATTTCTTGGCACAGTTTGCACCCAAGTTTCTTTGTGCTACTTTTTCTTGCTCGCATAGGTTTTGCAGTTTGCGATCGCCGAAAGTGATTTCCATGCTTTAGTAGACTAATACAAGTTTACCATTTTGGTAAACAAATTTGTTAGATCCCTGAAAATATCATTATTAGTTTCAAGAAAACTTTACCAAAATGGTAAATAAATTAGTTATTTTCTAGAGAATCTAGCATATCAACTAAGGCATCCATCTCTTGCCAGAAGTTTCTGCTGCCTTGTTCCCAGTCAGCCCAAACTTCAGCCAGTGTTTTTACTTCTTGGGTTTGGTTGTTGGCTGTTGTCCGCCGGACATAAAGCGGGATGGACAGACTATAGTCCTGGGCGGCGACTTCTTTTAAAGTTGCAACTGTGGCAAAACCAGGTTCATCGCTGTAGTGCTGGTAAGCATTGAGGATGCGTGTTTGGTGTTCCGGCTTGAGAAAACTTTGTGCCTGTACGCGGGCGACTTCGTGAACCGCATCAATAAACAGTACTTTCCCTTGGCGATCGCGGGGTTTACTGGTACGGCAAATAACAATACAAGCTTCCATTGGTGAGTTGTAAAACAAGTTTGCCCCCAGCCCCAGCACGCATTCTACCAAATCTGCTTCCACCAGCTTTTGCCGCATCTGAGCTTCTTCCTTGCGAAACAGCACTCCATGCGGGAAAAGAATCGCACAGCGTCCCGTTTTGGGGTTAAGGCTTTTTAAAATGTGCTGGAGAAAAGCGTAATCAGCACGTCCTTGAGGCGGTGTACCCAAAAAGTTACGCCCCCACTGGTCAGTTTGAAACGCTTCCCGATTCCACTGTTTGATGGAGTAGGGCGGGTTAGCCAGGACTACATCAAACGTTCGTAGGCGATCGCTTTCAGTAAAAGCAGGACGTTCCAGTGTATCCCCCCGCATCACTTGGTAATCACCTACACCATGCAGCACCAGATTCATCCGGGCGATGGAAGCGGTCATGTGGTTGCGTTCCTGCCCGTACAGCTTGAGAGTACGATATTCACCTCCCTTGCGCTTAACTTCCGCAAGTGCTGAAATTAACATCCCTCCCGTACCGCAGGTGGGGTCATAAATGCTTTCGCCTGGTTCCGGTGCAAGCATCTGTACCATCAAATGTACCACAGTACGATTGGTATAAAATTCCTGTGCCGTGTGTCCGCTATCATCAGCAAATTGTTTAATCAGATACTCGTAGGCATTGCCCAATTCATCTTCAGGGATGTTTGCCAGAGATAGCACCACGCTGGAAAAATGCTCTAACAGGTTTTTCAGAGTGTAATCGGGCAGACGTTCTTTATTTGTCCACGGTGCATCCCCAAAAATCCCATCCAACCGACCTGGGTTAGCAGCTTCAATTTTCCGCATGGCATCCTGCAAAGCACGCCCTACGTCCTTGGCAACAATACGAACATCCTTCCAGTGATTGCCTTCTGGGATTTGGAAACGGTGTTCGTCAGGAAAATCTTCTCCGTATTCCTCTATCATTGCTTGGTATTCTTCGTCCCAGACATCACAAATGCGCTTGAAGAACAGCAACGGCAGGATGTAGCTTTTCCAGTCAGTACGATCCACAGGACTGCCACGTAAGATGTTTGCCGCTTCCCATAGATGGGACTCTAGCTCTTGTAAGGTAATGGGGGCATCAAACAGTGTTCCCTGGATCATGGGTTTCCATACTGAAATCAACGAGCAGCCTTTGTCTTGATGTTAAAAACACCAAAATACAGCGACGACCATTATAGGACAGAACCCTTATTCTATGCTGTTATACATCAAGCTTTAAGATGGATAGCGCAACCGTGTAATCGAGATGAACGACTTAGTTGTGAAAGTCCTGATGCAGCACAACTATTAATCATTGCTGTTAGTGGGTTGCTAGTAGCAGATGTAGCGCAGCAAGTTGCATAAGTTTTTCCCTCAGCTAGAGGCGTGGTTAAATTCACGTCTCTTTCTTGCTTAGAACTTTTGGACGAATAACTTTTTTTCTCAAAACTCTATCAATCATTCCTCCAATCGACACTCCTGCGTAAAACGACATGAGCATTATCACAATTCAATGTCGCCTGGTTGCGAACGAATCCACCCGTCGCTATCTTTGGCAGATTATGGCAGAGAAAAATACACCTCTGGTTAACGAGCTTTTGAAGCAAGTAGGGAAACACCCTGATTTTGAGAAATGGTTACAAGCAGGAAAACTTCCACCCGGAGTGGTAAGACCTTTGTGTAACTCGCTTGTAAGCCAAGAGTGTTTTGCAAACCAACCCAAAAGGTTTTATAAATCAGCTATCGAATTAACGGAATATATCTACAAATCCTGGTTAGCTTTGCAACAGAGACGACAAAAGCAAGTAGATGGAAAAACCCGCTGGTTGTCTATGCTCAAAAGTGATGCTGAACTGGTCGAAATCAGCGGTTGTAGTCTGGAAAATATTCGAGCTAAAGCCCTCGAAATCCTAGTGAGAATAACTACTTATTCCAGTAATCAGCAACAGCAGAAGAAAAAAAGTAAAAAAGTTAGTAATTCCAAAGCTTCTTCCAAGCTATCAACTACCTTATTTGAGACTTACGACCAAACAGAGGATAAGCTAGAGCGCTGCGCTATCACCTACTTACTGAAAAATAACTGCCAGGTAACAGAAGAAGAGGAAGATGAAAAAAAATTTGCTCTGCGTCGTCGCAAAAAAGAAAAAGAAATTGAACGTCTTAAAGAGCAACTAGCTAGTCGAATGCCTCATGGTAGGGATTTAACCGGAGAACAATGGTTGCAAACGTTGCTTATTGCTACAACAACTGTCCCTGAAAGCGAAGAAGAAGCCCGTTCTTGGCAAAGTAGTCTTCTCAAAAAACCAAGCTCTATTCCATTCCCAGTCGAATTTACATCCAAGGAAGACTTGGTTTGGTCAAAAAACCAAAACGGTCGTATCTGCGTTAAGTTCAGCGGTTTGGGCGAGCATATATTTGAAGTGTATTGCGATCGCAGACAACTTCATTGGTTTCAACGCTTCTTAGAAGACCAGCAAATCAAGCGTAGCGGCAAAGACCACTATTCCAGTGGTTTATTCACCCTATGTTCGGGTTGCTTGGCTTGGCAAGAAAACGAAGGCAGAGGCGTTCGCGGTAGCGCGGCGACAGCCGCACTCTGGAATGTTCATCGTTTGACTCTCTACTGTTCCTTAGATACTCGTTTATGGACAATTGAGGGAACAGAAACGGTAAGCCAAGACAAAGCTGCTGAGGTAGCCAAAGAATTAACCAAGATGCAAGAGAAAGGCGACCTCAACCCAAATCAGCAAAATTATGTCAAACGCCTTAGCTCAACGCTAACCAAAATCAACAATCCTTACCCACGTCCTAGCAAGCCTTTGTATCAAGGTCAAACATCAATCCTCGTTGGTGTCAGTCTTGGCTTAGAAAAACCTGCAACCGCAGCAGTCGTTGATGCTTCCACCAACACAGTGCTTGCATACCGTAGTCTTAAACAGTTACTCAGCGAGAATTATAAATTACTTAACCGCCAACGACAACAGCAACAACGAAACGCTCACGAACGCCACAAAGCCCAAAAACGCAGCACACCAAATCAACTATCGGAATCCGAACTAGGAAAACATCTAGATAACTTGCTTGCTAAGTCAATTATTACTCTGGCTCAAACTTACCAGGCAGGCAGCATCGTTGTACCCAATATCAAAAATGTGCGCGAGGTTATTCACAGCGAAATTGAAGCCAAAGCCGAGAACAAATGTCCCAACTTCAAGGAGGGTCAACAAAAATATGCCAAGCAATATCGTCAAAATATCCACCGTTGGAGTTACAGCAGATTAATTGACTGCATTCACACTCAAGCAGCTAAGGCAAAAATTCCCCTAGAACAAGGACCCCAACCCATTCGAGGCAGTCCCCAAGAAAAAGCACGTTCTTTAGCGATCGCAGCTTACCATTCTCGTCAAAATAAATCTTAATCTCTCGATTGAGCAAAAATACCGAACCTTGAAAATAAAATAAGTAATAGCGCCGCAGTTCATGTTCTTAGGAACCGCTGAACTGTGAAAAATCTGGGTTAGTTTGACTATTGGAAGATAGTCTTGCTTTCTGACCCTAGTAGCTGCTCACCCCGATGCTGCTGTCTGCGGACAGGAATTAGGTGCGCTCCCAGCAAAAAGGGCGCGGATATACTGCTGTAGTGGCTACCAAATCACCGCTCCGAAAAACCTATGCAGAACTAGGCAAGCCTAGGTAAATCTGTACAAAGTCGGAGCGTGCAGACTAAGACTCTAGAAGTCTACGATTTTTGAGTCATGACACCTACAAGTAAACGCCAGCTTGTAGCTCTGTCGAGGGTAATTAAGGAATCAGCGAACAGGTTTATAGCTGTAGTGTTACCCTCCTAACAAGCTCAATAATCATTGTCGAGGCAAACATTACCCGTAAGGGATTGGCTGAATAAGCCACTTATATCTCTGCATAATACAAGTTATGCATAGATATACCAAAATTTTAGCTAACAGTAAAAAGCCCCCGACCAAGGGGGAACCCATCCCAATCCTTGTTTTTAGCGATTTCAAAAGAGAACAATTTCTCAATTCATCCGCGCTTTCTTGCGCTACAAAGGTTCCAGGGTTTTGTAGCACCAAAAATTGCTCTTTTTAATGGTAATTTGGGAAGGACAAAAACACATCCGCGCTACACACCCCGGAATCATCCGCATAACAAGGGTTTTAAGGGGGAGGAGTAACAATAACCCTCCCCGTGTAGGGCGGGTTGAAAGGCTTTTGCTTTGCATCCAGGGAAACAACAGAGGAAGTAACAATAACCCTCCCCGTGTAGGGCGGGTTGAAAGGACAATGCTGGCTTTTTACCTAGCTTGCGATCGTAACAATAACCCTCCCCGTGTAGGGCGGGTTGAAAGGCTATGGCAACTCCAGCTATATTCTGACTTACCTGAACCGTAACAATAACCCTCCCCGTGTAGGGCGGGTTGAAAGGTCTGCCCTATCCTCACTAGCCGAACTACTGAAGTAACAATAACCCTCCCTGTGTAGGGCGGGTTGAAAGTGTAAGCGCAACTCTGATCCTATGCAAGTTGTTGCGTAACAATAACCCTCCTGGTGTAGGGTGGGTTGAAAGCAATGGCAAACTGTTGGAACCTCCCACTTTGGGGCTGTAACAATAACCCTCCTCGTGTAGGGCGGGTTGAAAGGAATTGCTGTCAAAATATTTTAGCCAAGTAAAAATATACAAACAGGGATTTATTTATATTTGAAATTGGATGGGTTGAAAGGGTTCAAATCCGTCTGCTTTGTTTGCAATACCTTATTTAAGGTTAAAATATTAAATTACGCTCTAACTTTGTTTCTAGCAACGCATGCTGTAGCAATTCTTACACAGCTAAATCAAAATCAAAGTAAGCGACATTTAATTTGTTAACGGCTACAGAAAATGCATATGCGACGTTAATTTGTGAAATGCGACATTAATTTGTGAAATGCGACATTAATCTGTGAACAGCGACATTTAATTTGTGAATGTACAGTACAACAACAGCGACCTTTAATTTGCGAATGTACAACAAAGCCAGCAGTCGGATTTGAACCGACGACCTTCCGATTACAAGTCGGATGCACTACCACTGTGCTATGCTGGCGTACTTGGCTCTTCTACGATAAGAGCTACCTTATCTTTTTTGAGCATCACACTAGTTCATGATTATATCACAAGCTACCTGATTGTGCAACATGTAGTTGAAGAGCAGTATCAGTCTAAATTGCACTGAAAATAGCTAATTGTTCTGATACTGTTCATTTCTCGACCTGAAACATATTTTTAAGCGCAGCAAGTGTAATGAAACTCAAAGAAATTTGTGATTTCTTTCACTGATGATGTTGATAAACTAAATCATAGACCAAAGCCACCTTAAATTATGGGCTAGACACAAAAAGATCTGGTACAGTTTTAAGGCACCATTTTTTCAGACGGCTAGGTACACTGAACAAAAAGACAGAATTGTTTTTTACAGATCATCAGAAGCATGGCAGCGTTGATCGGACGAGATTTCTTAAGTCTGGCAGACTTTAGTCCAACGGAAGTTCTAGAACTTCTGCAAATGGCATCGCAGCTAAAATCACAAAAGCTGAGGTTGCGGTGTCAGAAGGTGTTGGGGCTGTTGTTCTCCAAGGCTTCAACTCGGACAAGGGTGAGTTTTACTGTAGCAATGTACCAACTGGGTGGACAAGTGATTGACTTGAATCCTAATGTCACTCAAGTGAGTCGCGGTGAACCAGTGCAGGATACAGCGCGGGTTTTGGATAGATACCTCGATGTTTTGGCTATTCGTACCTTTGCACAGCAAGAATTAGAAATTTTTGCCAATTATGCCAAAATTCCTGTTATTAATGCTCTCACTGATTTAGAGCATCCCTGTCAGGTACTCGCTGATTTGATGACAGTTCAAGAATGCTTTGGCACTTTTTCTGGATTGACTTTAACTTATGTAGGAGATGGGAATAATGTTGCTAATTCCCTGCTGTTAGGCTGTGCTTTGGTGGGAATGAATGTGAGAATTGCCACACCTAGTGGATTTGAAGCAAATGCAGCAATTATAGAAACAGCACGTTCCATTGCTGGCAATAAAACCGAAGTCCTCTTAACTCATGACGCCGAAGTCGCGACAAAAGGTGCTCATGTCATTTACACTGATGTTTGGGCAAGTATGGGGCAAGAATCAGAAGCAGACGATCGCATGCCAATTTTCCAACCTTATCAAGTCAATGAACAACTGATGAGCCTTGCTCACCCAGAGGCAATTGTTTTACACTGTTTACCAGCACATCGCGGTGAAGAAATTACCGATGAGGTGATGGAAGGTTCTCACTCACGCATTTGGGACCAAGCAGAAAATCGGATGCACGTTCAAAAAGCTTTACTTGCAAGTATCTTAGGGGCAGAGGAATTTTAAGTGAAGACGAGTAAGTTGCTAAGTATTTACTCCTCACTTTTAACTCCTCTGTTGTAAATTCTTAGATAAAAAATCAAAAATCCCAAAATATATAGTGCATAGGGAGGTTTTTTGTAGTACTAATGTTCTAAGAACATTTGTATTTACCTCCCTACAAATTTATGGAACGTCTCACAGAAGCGCAAAGAGAACTTTACGAATGGCTAGGAGAATACATACGAGTCCATCAGCATTCACCTTCAATTCGACAAATGATGCAGGCGATGAATTTAAAATCGCCTGCACCAATTCAAAGTCGCTTGGAACATTTACGCACCAAGGGGTATATTGAATGGAATGAAGGTAAGGCGCGGACAATTAGAGTTCTGCAAGCGATAAAACAAGGTGTACCAGTTTTGGGAACAATCGCCGCTGGTGGATTAATAGAACCCTTCACCGAGGCTGTAGAAAATGTAGATTTCGCTAATTTGTCATTACCTCCCCAAACTTATGCTTTGCGGGTAACTGGCGATAGCATGATTGAAGATTCTATTGTCGATGGAGATTTGGTATTTCTGCGCCCAGTACCAGAACCTGATCAGGTGAGAAATGGGACTATCGTCGCCGCACGAGTGGATGGACATGGTACAACATTAAAGCGGTTTTATCGACTAGGCGATCGCGTCACCCTCAAACCTGCAAACCCCAAATACAATCCCATAGAAGTGAACGCTGTTCAAGTGCAGGTGCAAGGTTCCCTTGTTGCCATTTGGCGCAATTACAACTGATAAATAGGGAATAGGGAGTAGGGAATAGGGATTGGGTAATGGGTAGTAGTTAGTGGATAGTGGGTAGTGGGTAGTAGGTAGTGGATAGTGGATAGTGAAACAACAACTCACAAATGTAGAGACGCTTCAAACAGCGCGTCTCTACAACCAACAACCAACAACTAACAACCAACAACCAACAACCAACAACCAACAACCAATAACTAACCACTAACAATTCCCACTCCCCACTCACCACTTCCCTTATCAATGAATTAGTTTATGTATTTAACAAAGAATCAAGTTAAGCAACCGCCCACTTTCAAACTCAAATTACCGTTTGTAGGTGAAACAAGGGGCGGTTATCAGACACAACCATCACCAGGATGCCCCAGAATGCCACCATCTCTGCAATTGCGGGGATATCAGCAACAAGCCGTTAACAACTGGTTTGCCAATAACGGCAGAGGTACCCTGAAAATGGCAACTGGTAGTGGGAAGACAATCACGGCGTTGGTGATCGCCTGCGAATTATACAAGCAAATTAACTTGCAAGTCTTGGTGGTGGTGTGTCCTTACCGACATCTTGTCACTCAATGGGCGCGAGAATGCGAAAAATTTAATTTGCAACCTATTTTAGCTTTTGAAAACGTACGCAATTGGCAGAGCCAACTTTCTACACAACTTTATAATATACGTTCTGGTTCTCAACGTTTTCTCACGGTGATTACTAGCAACTCTACCTTAATTGGAGATGGCTTCCAATCTCAACTCAAGTATTTTCCGGAAAAAACTTTAATTATTGGAGACGAGGCACATAACTTAGGCGCACCCAGGTTGGAAGAAAGTTTACCTCGCCGTATTGGCTTGCGACTGGCTTTGTCTGCTACGCCAGAAAGGTATTTTGATGAAGGGGGAACCCAATCTTTATTTGATTATTTTGGTCCTGTTCTCCAACCAGAATTAACTTTAAGAGATGCAATTGCTCAAAATGCTTTGGTACATTATCTTTATTATCCTATATTAGTAGAATTAACAGATACAGAAAGCCGCGCTTATGCTAAATTAACGCAAAAAATTGGACGGGCGCTACTTTATCGGCAACGAGAAAATGTAGAATCGGCATATTTTGAAGATAACGAAGATTTGAAGCCGTTGTTGATGCAACGAGCCAGGTTAATTGGTGCAGCAGAAAATAAGTTAAATGCTTTGCGTGAGTTAATGTCAACTCGCCGCGAAACGACTCACACGCTTTTCTATTGCAGTGATGGTTCACAAGACGTGGGACAGCGTTCTAGCTTGCACCAACTAAAAGCCGTCGCCAAAATTTTGGGGGTAGAACTTGGTTACAAGGTAAGCACCTACACCGCCCAAACATCTTTAGAAGAAAGAGAAGTTTTACGCCGTCAATTTGAAAGCGGCGAATTGCAAGGTTTAGTAGCAATTCGTTGTTTAGATGAAGGGGTAGATATTCCAGCAATTCAGACGGCTGTGATTTTGGCAAGTTCTGGTAATCCTCGCCAGTTCATTCAGCGGCGCGGACGAGTTTTGCGTCCTCACCCAAAAAAGGAACGCGCCACAATATTTGACATGATTGTTTTGCCACCAGATTTAGACAGGAAAACTTTAGAAGTTGAGCGCAATTTACTGCGAAAGGAATTACTTAGATTTGTTGAGTTTGCTGATTTAGCTGATAATGCAGGTGAAGCTAGAATCAAGCTATTGAACTTACAGAAGCGATACGGATTACTGGATATTTAATTTTTGAGTATCGCGCCAATCCGCCAAGAAAAACTTTGCGGATTGGCGTGAAATAATTTTCACATCTGGGCAAGAAAAAATTTAAATTATTATAAATAGATGATCTACCGAGCGGGGCAATGGGGTATACTTAAGATAATGGGAATATTGACTATTTTTTTAAAGTAAGCAAAATTTTCATTATAATAGAAATGATATTAACTAATATGATAATCTCAGAAAGACCCAAAAATCAAGCATTTTTTGAAAATTTTATGAAATAAAATGCGCGAATTTTGAAAAATTAAAAACTTACATATATTAAGATGCAATAAGCCCAGTAGACTGGTTAAAATATAACTAAAATTTTATTGAAAAAAAATGAATAAAGAAGATAATAATAAAGAACATAATATAGATGAAGTGCAGGAGCCAATTACCAGTGCTCCCCCAGAAGTGCGGCAAATTATTGATCGCGTATGGCAACTAGAAAAAAGCCGACTAGATAAGAAAATTAACAGCCATATTAATGATGATATTCTGGCGATTGTGAAGGAAGCGGTACGATGAAGCTGACTTCAATTAAGCTTTGCAACTTTCGGTCTTTTTATGGCAAAACGCCGGAAATCATCCTTGCGGGAACAGAAACTTGCAACACAACGATCATTCACGGCAATAATGGTTCAGGAAAAACCAGTCTCTTGAATGCGTTTACTTGGGTGCTGTATGAGAAATTTAGTGCAGCTTTTGCATCAGTTGAACAGTTGGTGAATAAGCGGGCGATCGCCGAAGCAAAACCAGGGCAAGCTGTAGAATGTTGGGTAGAGTTGGAGTGGGAACATGAAGGCAAACGCTACAACGTGAAACGCGTGTGTCGGGTTTATAAAAATGAAACCGACGTCAACGTTACCAAAACAGAATTGCGTATGCAGGTAGCTGGGGATGATGGACGTTGGTATTTTCCACCTCAGCAACCAGAAGAAGTGATAGCCCAAATTTTACCTATTAGTTTACATCAATATTTCTTCTTTGACGGCGAGCGTATTGAAGAGATAGTCCGTTCTGATAAGAAAGCGGAAATTGCTGAAGCCACAAAGATTTTTTTAGGTGTGGAAGTCATCAACCGTTCCATCACTCACCTCAAGGAAGCTAAAAAAACTTTAGAAAATGAGTTAAAGGCAATTGGTGATTCAGAAATTAAACAGCTTTTGAAACAGCAGGACAATCTAGAACAGGAAATTGAGCGCATCAGCAAGCGACAAACAGAAATTAAACAAGAGTCGGAATATCAAGAAACTTTTAAAAAAGAGACAAGCAACCTTTTAAGAGAACTCAGTGCTGCCAAGGAATTGCAAGAAAGACGGCAAGAGTTAGAAAAACAGAAAGCTTCAAGTCAGGAAAACCTGAGAGAAAGTAAGGAAGCAATCAAAAAAGCGATTTCTGCACGCGGTTATACAGTATTGCTCTCAGAAACAACAGCACAATTTCGGGAAATTATAAATGATTTGAAGCAGCAAGGGAAGTTAACCTCTGGAATTTCACGGGAATTTGTGAATGAATTACTTGACTCTCAACGCTGTATTTGTGGTGCAGACTTACGCGATGGAAGTCACTCGCACAAGAATGTCAGAAAAATATTGGATAAAGCGGGTTCTTCGGCGGTGCAAGAAACAGCCATCCGCATGAGTGCTCAAGTGGATGAAATTGACAAGCAAGCAGTCAGCTTTTGGGAAGAAGTTGACAGAGAGCAAGCGAGGATTAATCAGTTAAGGCAAACTATCTCGCAAATTGAAGGTGAGTTAGATAATATTCAAGAACGCTTGCGGAAAGATGCCAATGAAGAAATTAGCAGTTTACAAAAGCGGTTGGATGAGATTGAAGAGAAAATCAGACATTTAATATTAGAACAGGGTGCCAATCAGCAGCAAATTGCGACTCTTAAAACTGAGTTGGAAGTTTTGAGAAAACAAATCGCCAAACAGAAACTAAATGAGGAAAGACAAGCACTGGCGCAGCGACGCATAGCCGCAACTCAAGATGCAATTGAACGTTTCACGGAAGTCAGAAACCGTCAAGAAAAGCAGTTTCGCTGGCAACTCGAAAAGCGAGTCCAAGAGATATTCAGCGAAATTTCATTTACACCATATATTCCTAAAATCAGCGATAAATATGAACTGACGCTTGTAGAAAATACTGCTGGTTTAGAAATGCCAGTTGCAGCTTCTACAGGAGAGAATCAAATTCTCAGTTTATCTTTTATTGCCAGCATTATCGATATGGTACGGGATTGGAGTGAAAAGAAAAAAATTCTGCTGGTTCCCGATAGTAGTACTTTCCCAATTGTCATGGATTCGCCCTTTGGGAGTTTGGATGAAATTTCTCGGCGACAAATTGCCAAGACAATTCCTAAATTGGCAAATCAGTTGATTGTGTTGGTGAGTAAGACGCAGTGGCGCGGTGAAGTCGAAGAAGAGATGGCAGAAAGAATTGGTAGGGAATATGTGCTGACTTATTATTCTTCTAAGCCTGATTGTGAACAAGATTCTATTGAGTTGGGTGGGGAACGCTATCCTTTGGTTAGGCAAAGTCCAAATGAGTTTGAGTATACGGTGATTGTTGAGGTGAACCGCGAGGGGTAGGGATATGAAAATTTCGCGCAAAGGCGCAAAGGCGCTAAGTACATGATTGCATCTCTTTCATAGCGAAAACTTAAACCAAGACTCTGCGTCCCTTTGCGCTTACTTAGCGTTCCTCTGCGTTTAAAAACATTACGAATTAATAAAATGCTGTACTAAGAAAAACTTTGTGTCTTTGCGTCTTAGCGTGAGAATTTAAGAGAAATGAACCGCCAAGACGCAAAGGACGCAGAGGGAAGAGACTGTTTAAGAAGTAAAAGTTAAAACAATAGCAAGGTGTTGGGTTATGGTTGCAAGTTCAGACAAACGATATATGACTCCCCAGGAATACCTGGAATGGGAAGAACGCCAAGACACCAAATATGAGTACGTCAACGGCGAAGTCTTTGCGATGACTGGGGGTACTATTCCTCATACTACCATTGCCCTAAACCTGGCTTCGGCATTAAAAAGCCATCTCAGACGTCGTGGTTGTCGTGCTTTTATGGCGGACGCAAAAGTAGGCGTATCTGAGAATGGACCATTTCACTATCCGGATGTGGTGGTGAGTTGTGATGAACGAGATAGACAAGCTATTAAGTTCATTCAGTATCCTTGTTTAATTGTTGAAGTTCTTTCGCCTAGTACAGAAGCTTACGACAGAGGCGGTAAATTCTACCAATACCGTCGCATCCAAACTTTGAAAGAATACGTTCTCATCGATGCTGAAAAAATCAGTGTGGAGTGTTTTCGGCTGAATGAAAAAGGTATTTGGGAATTACATCCCTATGAAGAGGGGGATGAAGTTCACTTAACCAGTGTTGATTTTCACTTTCCCATATCCCTTGTTTACGAGGATGTCCAGTTTCCGAGGTAGGCGTAGTTTTAAACGAACCGCCAAGACGCCAAGGGCGCAGAGGGAAGAGAGGGCGATCGCTTGTCGCTTAGTATAAAATAGTGCGTTCTGGAGTGCGATCGCTTCAAGCTTTCAGTTAAGATGGCAACAAACTAGATAGCAATATTATGGCTGCAAATAGAATCAAAATTGCGAAAGATAAGGTTGAATTAGTTAAAGCTTTAGTAGCTTCAAAGGATACAACTGGTCCCTTCCAAACTTATGTAGAGGTTATGGTGTTTGCAGCAGCTTTAGGGGCAAAGCATAAAAAGCGAGTTCCTTTAGAGGCAGTTGCAAAAGATTTATCTCCTCTACGACAGGATTATTTTACCAGCAGCTTTGCTCTGTTAATTAATTTATTGGCTATTACCGAAATAAAAGACATTAAGATTTTAGGTGATGATGATGTAGCTGACGAGCAACGCATCCATATTTTTGAAGAGTATGCTAATGGTGGACTGGAAATTTTGCAAAATGAACTGCGTGGAGCAGTAGACTATTCGGAGCGGCTTCTCTTGATTCTTAGTTCTCAAAGATTTAAGCAAGAACAGCAAGAAGAGGAATTTGACCTCAGCAAATTCCTTTCTTAAGTAAACTAATTTTGACCCTCTGTAAAATTACAATTTTTCTTTCATTACTCTACTACTCTGTATCTAGCTCATCATCATCATCAGATGTTTGTTTAGCTAAAGACTGATTATATAATTCAGGCAAACCAGCAGCTAGTACAGCAGAAAATCTGTCACGAACCATATCTTCTTTTTTCTTATCATTCAATTTTTCATGTTCTCTACCATAAAAGGCAACAGTATCAAAACCTTTATGTAATGCTTTATAAGCATCAGTACAACCAGGCCACTGGGCTTTATTTGTTTCTGCATTAAAGAAATTTAGTAGCCTTCGCCTCGTTAACATCTGATAACCTTTAGCAGCATCAATTTCAGTTTTTCGAGAACCGAAGTACCACAAGGATAATAATGAAAATATTCTATCTTCTACTGCTTTTGCAACCTTGATTTTGTTATTTCCAGGGTTGATAGCTACAAATGTCCATAGAGGATAGGAGTCTCCTGGCAAACTGGCATCTACTCTAAGAATATCTTTGTCATATAACCGATCCAAAAAGTTCAATACATTTTCTATGTTGCCTAAGTTTACATCTTTACCTTTAGATTCAAATTCCACTATTTTCCCCAGACGAACCATAGCTTTCTGAAATATTGTTTTGAAAGCCCATTGATTCTCTTTCATCCGAGTAATAGCATCTTGATGAGCTAGTATTTCTCGTTTATTCCAATCACTATCTCTGGCAATTTCCTGTTCCCGAATAATTCCTTTATGTTTGCTCGTTTGAGCTTGAAATTTCCCAAAGTTACCCTCAATTAAATTATTTTCACGAGCATACTCAAGCAAGTTACTGTATGGTTTGAACTCTAATAAAAGTTTTAATAACCAGGGACGAAAGTTAAATTTAAAACCTTCTATTGCGGAGTCAAGGTAATTTTCTGGTATTCGCACAAATGGTGTAACTGGTTCTCCATCTTCATCACAGTAGTCTTCTACATAATATTCTTTGAGAGAACGCCCCTCATACTGAACTTCTTTATCATTTATACCGAGTGCAGAGTCAATACTTTCGATAAAATCGAAAACTTGCTTCTTTTCCATTGGATCGCGTGGTGGTTTTAGATCCAATATTGCCGAAACCAATAAATCTAAATGGACTAACGAATTCAAATAGTAGGAACTATCAAACCGATTTGAGTCATCTTGCCAGCGCACGAGAGACAGAGGAAGCCGATCTTTCGTATCTTTAGCTGTACTTTCAGTCAATAATGTTCTAACACATTGTGCGCTAATGCTCTTGTCATCAAGGATTAGCTCTCTAGCCTTATCTACTGTCTTAGCATTTTTATTCAAGTCAGTGAATAATTCACGAGCAATTCCTCGAATCGAATAGTCAGCTTCACTCTGAACATTCTCGAAACCAGCACTTGGATCAAGCAAAACGAACAAGACTGGAATTTTAGTTTGTTGTTCAACTGTACGAAGAGTACCGCCTCTAAATTTTTGATCTTCACGGAAAGTACGGAGTGCCCAAAGACGATGTTGTCCATCTACAGCTACTGCTAATACTCGATCTTCATCCCACCTAAGTCGAGCAGAGAGTCCAAAAGAAACGAATTGAACTCCACCAAAGTTAGAAACCTTTGTTTGTGGGTTATTCCATTGTGCATCATCGGGATCAGTACCATCCCAAGGAATAGGAGGAGGCTCGATATTTGTAGAATCATTGAAAAAATCTTGAATTTTACCATCCGCTCCTTTTGGCATTAATACAATAGTAATTGCATTAAAAAATTTGAGCTTTTTTGGATCTAAAAGGTAACCTTTAACAATTTCATCTTCTACTCTTTTTTCATCAATCTCCCTTTGGAAAAGTTCTTTTAATGACCATTTTGTATCTAATGATGCAGGAATTTGTTCAGCGATTTTAAGTTCATCAATTGCTCTGTTTATTTCAATCAATGAAAGGAAGTAAGGAAGTGCTATACCTTCCGACAATGTGTAAATACCAGTTAAACCATATAGAGGTTTATTGAACCTTGCTTTTCCTTCGTTATTTGAGAATATTAGCATTTTGTGTCAACCGTATCTAAGAGTAAATGATGGAATAAATAACCTAGATAAAATATCTTCAATTAGCTTGTCTGAAGCCTGTTCAGAGCATTCATAATCTCCATCAACTTGATTATCCAATTCGTCATCCTCATCAATAGCATCTGGAGCAATGTTTGAAGTACTATATGAAGTGTGAATTATTAAAAGTCTGCATCGGTTAATTTTGTGCCCAGCAGTCGCCAATCGTTCGCGTAGAATGCTACTCTCACGAAGATGGCTGCGAATTCGAGAGTATAAATTAGTCGCCTTACCTATATATAATGGCTGCTGAAATATCAGGGAATTATTCAGAAGCATACACAGCAGTTGACGAAAGGACGAATCAGCAGCTAACTCTTTCAGCAACAGTTCTTTAGAAAATGAAGTCTCCGCTTGGAGTCTGATCCTGTGTGCTGGAGGAAGTCTTGTTTCTCTGGGAGCCGAATGCTCCTTACAAAGTTCCTCCAGAATATACTGAACGAAAACTTCAGGATCGTGTTTAGCAGCAGGATCAAGCTCAAATCGCCGATACCAAGCGTAAACACCACCGATATTTTCGGGGATGCGGCTTAAAACAGCACTATTTCCGCGCATCTGTGCTAAGTCGTACAAGACGACGTTTTCACTTAGCTGTTGCACAGCATCATTGCCATGTAGCCATGCCACAAAGTAGACTCCTTTTATACATTACGTATCAAGGTAGCATAAGAATTTCTCTATGGGCGAGTCATCATTAGTAACTACAGAACGGGTGGAAGCCCTACCGCCTTCGGTTCAACAAACTTGCCATCAAAACTTATTGTTTTATTTTCAAAAGTTCTAGCTTTAGCCAAATCCTTGCGAAGTTCAGCACGTTCCATCTGATCCTGAATTCCACCCAAGATGTAGATCAATAACCGCGCCGCCAAATCCCGTCCAGCAACCTGCACCCGCTTTTTGTTTGGGTCATACAAAATACCGTACCAGAGAGATTGAGGGTACTCCATACCGCTAAAACCACCAGAACGGTCGAACTTTTGCAGCTTCTTAAAAATGTCTGCTAGCGAAAAACCTTTCTTAAAAACCAGAATACCCAAAGCTTGCGCTAACGCTACTTGACCAACAGGACGGAAAAGCATATTTCCTTCGCCGCCATCCTTCTCAAAGCTGAACCGCCGCAACGCAGGCGTACCTTCATCTTCAAGAAGCTTATAACTTGGAAGCATTGCCAAATAATCGAATAACTTGTGAAACTCCTGTATCCCCTCCTCAAGTTCCTCATCCTCTGGACGCATGGGAATTAAACCTTTATCCAAGGGTTTCCAGTGAGAGTACTTTTGCCCCAAGTATCGTTCAGACATTTCTTTGACAGCTTGCAGTGTTGTCAAAACTGTTGAGTTCGCTGCAACTGTCGCACTATTCCAATTGACGCGAGGCTTTCGCGTTTCTTGTTGTTCCAAAAGCGGATGGTTGACAGCGATTTTTCTAGCAACAATCGAAAAACCATCATCCTCATTGAGCTGTGCTAACTGACCTTTACTCAAGGGTGCAGCCATCAGGTTAACATGAACAAAGATGGATCTCACCCGTCGCCTTGCCTCTTGGCGGGTTTCGCCAGCCGCAACCGCACAAATGAACTCAATACCAATTTTTTCCTTGGGCAAGCTTTGCAGGTAAGCTGGTTCTACGTGGTACTTTTCTACCAAGTCAGCCAACGTAATGAAAGTTTCGTAAGCAGTTTTATCCTTTCTGTATCGCTGGAGTTTGCCAGTTTTGAGTAACTCCATCAAACCCTGCACCCCCATCAATCGGTGTTGACCATCCAAAGCATAAATGGTCACATTCTCCTCAGAAAGATTTAGCAGACCGACTTTATCATCTTTATCCAGTGCAGTGAATTCGGTGGTAGATTTTGTGGCGCGTCCCTGACTATCCCACTCAGCAGCTTTAGGATTATCGACCCACGGTTGGTTAATCACCACGAGAACTGGCGGAAACTTGTGATTTTTCCGCGCAGCCAAATACTGCACTAGCGGTGCTTGACGTGACCAATCAAGGGGACGCTGTTGAATTTCATCAATGCTATCCGCGTCAATTTCGATGTTATCAGTCTCTGGATTGTACTTTTTTTGCAGCAGTGGTAAGCCAGACGCGAAGTGAACCCGACCGGCAAACCATTCCAGAGTGACAGAACCAACATAAGCCTCGGTACCACCCATCTCGGTTTTCTGAACGAGAATGCGATCCTTTCTGCCAAGGAACTTCTCTAGCAGTAAAGCGAGTAGCTGTTGATCTTTGATTTCCCGTTGCAAGTACTCGCTAGCAATGTCAGTGGTTAGGTCAGATCCGCTGTCCTTCATAGTGGTTTTTGAAAATAACAGTTTGTTGCACAGATTAATTGTCTAAAAAATTCGATATTAATATTACTGTTTTTAAAAACTATTCAAAGAAAATATGATACAATTATATGCTGACTTAAGCAACAAACAACTTTGAGTCATAGCCACACAAACAAAACCAGCCGACGTGGGTTTTACAACCTCAATTAAGTCCGCCAGCGCGGACTTTGTTTGTGCAGACCGATACCAACGTCTAAGGAGTGGGCGTCAGTGGCTGGTTGGAAGAAATGAAGTGATGATCGCCCGTGTTTCCAGAGGTAGGGAGAAATGGCTAAAGCACAACAACTAGAAAATCAAGGTCAGCAAGCACCTTCTACGGTGATAGATAATATCCCATCTCTGACCACTGAAATACAAGAGTTATACTGTCTAGACGAAATACCTTGGATTATAGGCGTATCTTGGGGTAAAGATTCTAGTGCTGTATTGCAGCTTGTTTGGAATGCGATCGCCGCTTTGCCTACTGAAAAACGAACGAAAACAATCCATGTCATTACAACAGATACTCTGGTAGAAAACCCTGTAGTCTCTGCTTGGGTTCGCAAATCATTGGAACAGCTCAAGCTTGCCGCCAAAGAAAAGGGTCTGCCAATTGAGCCTCATCTGCTAAAACCAGTCATTGAAGACACATTTTGGGTAAATTTGATTGGTAAAGGCTACCCAGCTCCTCGTAACCAGTTTCGCTGGTGTACTCCACGTTTGAAAATCAATCCGGCGAATCAATTCATCCGTGAGATAGTTCGCGCTAATGGTGAAACAATTCTTGTCTTAGGGACTCGTAAAGCTGAAAGTAGCAAACGTGCTGCTACGATGAAAAAGCATCAAGTCGGTAGAGTACGCGATCGCCTCAGCCCAAACGCAAGTCTACCCAACTCTCTAATCTACACTCCTATAGAAGACTGGAGTAACAATGATGTTTGGGTTTACCTTCATCAATGTGAAAATCCTTGGGGACAAAGCAATAAAGAATTATTCTATCTGTATCGAGGTGCAACAGCAGATAACGAATGCCCTCTTGTGATTGATACTTCTACTCCCAGTTGTGGCGATTCCCGCTTTGGCTGCTGGGTTTGCACAATGGTTAGTAAAGATAAATCAATGGAGGCAATGATCCAAAATGACGAAGAGAAAGAATGGATGCAGCCTCTGCTAGATATCCGTAATGAATTAGATGTGCAAGATGACCATGACAAAAGAGACTTTAGACGAATTTGGGGGGATGTGCAACTCTTTGAGCGCAATAAAAACGGTGAAACTTCAGTTGATCCAATACCTGGTCCTTATACAAAATATTGGCGGGAGCATTGGTTAAGAAGAGTCTTAAAAGCGCAAACACAAATCCGGCGCACAGCACCAGCAAATATGCGCGACACAACCCTAATTACCTTAGAAGAATTGAGCGAAATTCGCCGCATTTGGCTAGAAGAAAAACACGAATTTGATGATAGTTTGCCCCGCATTTATATGGAAGTTACTGGTGAAGAGTTCCAAGATCCCCGTCCCGATGCTGGCTATAGTTTACTAGGTAGCGATGAATGGGCAGTGCTGGAAGAAATTTGTGAAGATGACACCATGCATTTGGAACTTATGGTGAAGCTTTTGGACACAGAACGGCAGTTTCGCAAGATGGCACGTCGCGTGGGAATATACGAAGCGTTGGAGAAATGTTTTGAGACAAGTTCGCGTTCTCGAAGGGAAGCAATTGATAATGCTCGCGTAAAATTTAAGTTGAAAAAAGCGGTTGAGCAAGGCGACGTTGCAAAAGTAAAGCAGTTGACTTTAGGGGATGTCGTGGCAACGGATGAGACAAAGGATGTAAAAGATATAACGGAGAAATTATCTGTAAGTGCTACAGATAACCCATCTAGTACAGAGAGCAACCAATCTCCTGCAAAACCGAAAAATTGGGCAGATATAAAATTCCAAGCCAAAGATTGATAAGAATTTCACCCAAGATGCAAACAGACACTTTGCGATATCTAGACTGTGGGAAGATACTCTCTAGGTGTCTAATGCGTGAGGCGGAAATATAAAAGATTATTATGATTTTTATTGAACTTGTCCTAGAAAATTTTGGTCCCTATTGTGGTCGTCAGGTAATTAATCTTTACCCAAAAACTGATAAAGAAAATTCTCGCCCAATTATCCTCTTAGGTGGAATGAATGGAGGGGGAAAAACTACGCTAATGGATGCCATTCGCCTTGCTCTTTATGGGGCTCGCGCACAATGTTCTACTCGTGGCAATCTTAGCTACGGAGATTTTCTGACTCAATGCGTCAACAGCCATACTGCACCAAATGATAAAACCCGTGTTGAAATAGTTTTTGAACACATAGAAAACGACAAGCCCGTGCAATATAGGGTAGTACGAACTTGGGAAAAAAATCCAAAAGATGGTAAAGATAGCTTGGGTATTGTTAATAAGAAGGATGATACATGGCCTCTTGAAGCTTTAGTTAATACATGGGATGAGTATATTGAAAATCTGCTGCCTGTAGGAATTTCTAATTTGTTTCTCTTTGATGGGGAACAGGTTAAAGAACTTGCAGAACAGGAAATTCCTCCACCAATTGTCGTTGATGCAATTCGGGCCCTTTTAGGATTAGAATTGGCGGAACGTTTAGCAGTTGATATAGAAATTATAACCAATCGCAAACGTAAGGAACTTGCAGATACTAAAGACTTGGCAAATTTAGAGGAAATTGAACAAAAGCTGAAACAGCAAGAAGAAGAATACCAAGCAACTAAAGAGGTAGAGATGTTACTAGCAACATCTCTAAAAGATGCGGAAAAAGAACAGCAAGAAGCTTTTGATAAATTCATTTCTGAAGGCGGTAAAATTGCAGCAGAACGCACCCAGTTAGAAAAGCAGCGTGACCAAAAGAAGGCAGACACAGAGGAATCTCGTCAAGGTATGTGTGAATTAGCGGCTAATGTTTTACCGCTAGCGTTGATTGAATCTTTACTGACTCAAGCACAAACCCAAGCAGAAAAAGAATTTCGCATCTCTCAAGCACAAATTGCACGGGATATCTTATTTGAACGAGATAAACGCCTCTTGAATTGGATTAGTAAGGTAGGTATTTCAGAAGAACAAGTTGACAAAATTAAAACTTTTCTCGACCAAGATGTAGAAACTTTGAACTCAAGTTTTCTACAACCTGAAGAACTTTGGTTATTAGCTGATGCTGAAACTTTGAGTCAATTGGGTAATGTTCTCTACTATTTGCAAAATACTAAAAATCTTGCCAAGCAGCAATTAGGGATTCTCAAAAATAAGGAAGAAGAAATTATCACCCTGGAACGACAAGTGCAGACTGCTGCATCACCAGAAGATTATAATAAGCTAGTCCAAGCACTTCAAAAAGCACAAAATCACGTTGCTGAAGTCAACGCGAATTGGGAAGCAACACGCCGTCGGGTGACGGAATTAGAAGATACAATCGAAAAGTTAAAAAAAGACTTAAAAGAATATACTGTGCAAACTATTGACCGCAAAAATAGAGAGCATATTATTACAGCTTCTGCTAAAGTCCAAGAAACCCTCAAACTATTCCGAGAACGTCTCACTCTCCGCAAACTTAATAAACTCGAAGTCGAAGTCACCGAATGCTTCCGCTATCTCCTGCACAAATCAGATTTAGTGCATCGCGTGGCAATCGACACCCACACCTTCAGTCTGTCGCTGTATGATTTACAAGGGAAACCCGTTCCCAAACATCGTCTTTCCGCTGGGGAAAAACAACTCCTCGCGATCGCCTTCCTTTGGGGATTAGCCCGTGTTTCCGGACGCCGCCTACCAGTCGCCATTGATACACCGCTGGGACGCTTAGACTCTTCTCACCGCAGTAACCTAGTTGAACGTTACTTTCCCTCAGCTTCTCATCAAGTCATTCTGCTTTCCACCGACACCGAAATCGGACAAAAGGAAGTGCAAGCCTTGCGGGAAAACGAAGCGATCGCCCGCGAATACCTCCTCAAATACGACTCATCCACCCGCCAAACTACTGTAGAACCAGGCTACTTCTGGTAGACTCCTCTCTTTCTCTGCTTCCTCTGCGTCTCTGCGGTTTATTTCTCTCAAAAACATGGAACCCCCAATAGATCGTATCAAACTCTCCCAAACAGCCAAAGACCAACTCCTCAAACTCAGACGCAACACCAAAATCGACCAATGGAATATTCTTTGTCGTTGGGCGTTTTGTCGTTCCCTAGCTGAACCAACCCCACCCTCACCTGTACCAATTCCCCAAGATAGCAACGTCGAGATGACATGGCGCGTTTTTGGCGGTGAAATGTCCGATATTTTGCTACTCGCCCTTAAGCAACGCTGCTACAACGACGGCTTCGGAACAGACAAAGAAACCCTCGCCACGCAATTTCGCCTCCACCTGCATCGCGGTATTGGTTATTTAGCAGGCGATCCAAATATCAAGAAGATTGAAGATTTGATAGAACTGGCGACGAACAAGATATAAGAATTAATAAACCACAGATGGACACAGATGGACACAGATAAAAAACATCTGTGGTTCTTCTTAATATTATTATGTCGTTAGAGAGCTACGTAGAAATAGAACGCCATAGAGCCGCGATTGTTCGCACTGACTTATCTCGACCTGTGCGATTGGCAATAGAATGGGCAATCATAAATAAAGATACCACGTTTTTTGACTACGGATGCGGACACGGTGGCGATGTGCAGCGAGTGGCAAACCTAGGCTACAGCAGTGCAGGTTGGGATCCATACTACTACCCCGATGTTCCGCCCATTCCCGCTGATGTGGTTAACTTGGGCTATGTCCTGAACGTGATTGAAGACCCAGAAGAACGCCGCCAAGCTCTTTGCCAAGCATGGGAACTCGCCCGCAAGGTCTTAATTGTCGCGGCACAAGTGCTGATAAATGCTCCTAGCAAGGCTCAACTCGCTTATGGCGATGGCATCGTTACCAGCCGTAATACCTTTCAGAAATATTACGAACAAGAAGAACTCAAAAAATACATTGATGAAGCCTTGAATGTAGATGCGGTACCAGTGGCGCTGGGCGTCTATTTTGTTTTTCGAGATGAAGCCGAAAAAGAAGGATTTAAAGCGATACGCTTTTTCTCCAGAACCTCAACGCCAAGAGTACGGATTCCTACGAAACGGTTTGAGGACTACAAAGAAAAACTAGAACCACTGATGGATTTTTTTACCAAACGTGGGAGACTTCCGGTAAAAGGTGAATTGGATAACGAACAGGAATTACTAGGCGAATTTGGAAACTTCCGCCGTGCTTTTGCTGTAGTTTTGCAAGCCACTGACGAAGCAGAATGGGATGCGATCGCCTACCGTCGTTCTCTTGACATCCAAGTTTATCTTGCTCTCACCCACTTGGATCAACGCCCTGCATGGCAAAAGCTATCACCAGAAATGCGCCATGACATCAAAGCCTTTTTTGGCAGCTATGAGGAAGCTTGCCAAGTCGCTGATGCCAAACTTTTTAGTTTAGGGAAACCAAGAGTTGTTCAAACTGCTTGCGAAAAAAGTACAATTGGCAAACACACTCGCAGCGCCCTTTACGTCCATGTTTGTGCGCTTGGTGAACTCGAGCCCTTGCTGCGAATTTACGAAGGCTGCGCTAGCCGCACCATAGGGCGTGTCGATGGTGCAACATTGATCAAGTTTTGTACAGATGAACCGCGAATCTCCTACCTGTTCTACCCTGAATTCGATACTGATCCCCATCCCGCGTTAAAAGCAAGTATCACGATTGACTTAAAAACTTTGTACATAACTCACCGAGACTACGAACAAAGAGCAAATCCGCCAATTCTCCACCGTAAAGAAACATTTGTGACAACAAATTACCCACTCTACGAAGAATTTGCCCAACTCACCCAACAAGAACAGGAATTAGGGCTACTCAAGCATAAAAGCGACATCGGAACTCGTGAAGGTTGGGCAAAATGCCTCGCTGAACACGGTGTAGAAATTAGAGGACATCAAATTTATCAAGTTAAAGACATTTAGGATCGAACAGTAGTTTTCCTCGTTCATTTACCTGCACCCAGAAATGTTATATTCTCGCAGACAGCGTCTCTATTTGTTTCCATTTTTTGGCGGCAATTAAAATTGCCTACGGGCTTACCCCATGCCTAAAGTCAGGGGCTTGCGCCCTTCGATTTTCGGTCACGATTGATAAGGGATAAGTAATCCTGCAGTTCTAGATTTAGCCCTTTTGCATAAACACGGTGCTTCAAACTGACAGGCGTAAAAATTTCCCTGCGGCTGGTTACTGATTCTGTCTTACCCAGGAATAAAAAACTCGTGTTTTTGAGCGCAAAGTGAAAACGAACCAAGATAGACGCTTGAGCCTCTGGGTTGAAATAAATGAGCACATTGCGGCACATCAGCAGATCAATTTTAGACATGGGAGCATCTTTAGCCAAGTCATGATGAGCAAAGATGATCGTGCGGCGAAGTTGTGGGTGAAAGACATAACGCTTCTCAGTATGTTGAAAGTATTTTTCAAGCAGAACCGGAGGAATGCCTGTAATATCTCTCGCACTGTATGTGCCTTGCTGCGCTTGCCGAATGGCGGCTTCATCTACATCGGTTGCAAAACAGCGAACTCGCTTTAAGCAAGACTCAATACCCAGGGCTTCTGCTAATACGATCAGGGAAGTATAGATTTCTTGCCCAGAAGCACAACCCGCACTCCAAACTCGAATTGGTTCATCAGGTTGTTTGCTGGCGATGATTTTGGGGATGATGTCAGCTGCTAAATAATCCCAAGTGTCGCGATCGCGAAAAAAATCAGTGACGTTAATCAGAACGTCGTTTAACAGAGCAAGCAATTCTCTTGGCTCGCTTTGCAAAAACTGTCGGTAGTTTTGATAGCTATTAATGTTGATGCTTTGCATTCGGTGCTGGAACCGTCGCATCAAGGTAGAGCGTCTATAGCCCGTCAAGTCACAATCTTGGCTGTGCTTGAGGTAGTCTAATAACCCTTCAAATTCTGGGTTAGCTTCGGGCGAATTGATGACAGGTGTTGATGTTTTCTCTTGTAAAGCCATGCCTTAACCTCTAGATCGTCTGACTTAGACTCAAAGAACGCACTTAAAGCAGCCAGCCAATCGCTGTTGTAGAAGCTGCGTGCATTTGTAGACGGCGGTTTGCGACACCTGGGCAACAAATGATAATGTCAAAGAGGGGGTGAGAGGCGAGCCTCTCACCCCTTGTTTTTTTTGTAAGTATTATTACGTCAATTTTTTATATCTATAGGCGTATTGACAAAAAAAATTTTTTGACATATGAACAAACTCTGATTCGTATGCTTTTATTATTATAAGGAAAAATGGAAATTGCGTACGAATAATTTTCTCAAAAAGATTATTTGTATTGCGTACGAATCAAAATGCACATGCTAGAAAAACTTCAATCTGCCCTAGATGCCCTTAATACGGAACGAGTACGAATCGCTGGTGAAGGTTGGTATTTACAAAACTGCTGGTTGGTGCAAGTGAAGCCGGGAGGCAATGCCCGAACCGATCGCAAATATTGGCAAGCCAGAAGCCGTCAAGCAATCTTTGATGGCAAGATGCTAAAACACTTGAAACCTGATGAAGTAGAGGATTACAAAGCAGCGATCGCTCGTGGGCGGCAGTTAAAGGAGATTGACCGGCAAATTGAGAAGCTTCAGCAGCAGCTTGAGCAACTCACGGCAACAACTGACTCATTAAGTGCATCAGGGATATCAACACCGCATGAAACTCCACTCCAAATTCCCATGCTTGCGACTGACAGTTTTGAGCGATCGCCCTTGTTTGCCCAAAACGTTTCTTCCGCAAACCTTCTGGGCGAAGCGGAACCTGGTTCAGGCATAGGGCGTGGTACGCGATCGCTGGAAGGACAACCTCAAAGTACGGTGATATTCACTGATTTGACTGAACAAGAGCGTCTGGTTAAGGAAGTCATTGCCAAAAGTCAAGCATTGAGAGCTTCACTGCGGCACTCAGTCGCTGTTGGCAAACTGTTAGGGGCAAGGATTATTGACCTCAGAAGAGGACATCCCCACGGTGACTAAAGTTCTTTTTTATTAGCTGTTCTGAACCCTCGATGTTCTTCCTCTATTTCTTCATTTAGATTGTCCTGGCTCAATATTTCGTTGCTCATCACCGCTTGCCTAACCAAATTAGCTCGCCGTTTTGCGTCTTCGGCTTTTTGCAACAGGAGATCTGCCGCCTCATGCTCGTTCATTTCCCGCAGATGCTTCGCCGTATGGATCATCAACATCTGACTCGCTTCAATGGTGCGAATTCCATCCCAGAGGGTTTCTTCAATCGACTGCGTGACTTCTGTTAAAAGGGCATTGAGCGAATAGGCATGACCGGTGTGGCAGCGAAAGCGGATCAGGTTGCCTTCTTTCAACTGCATCAGTACGCCATGACACTCAGGACACGTATAGGGAGAAACGTCACCTAGCTTCATAATGCCCATCTCTAGCCCGTTATCTTCTCGTGCAACGCCAACTTCAATATCCATTTTCTCAGACACCGGATTCACCTCCTCTACCGGAATCGCTTTGTCAACCAGATGCGCTAACAAAGCTCCCATTTCTATGATGGGTACACAATGATCCACCGCCACCGCTTGCATCGCCGCCCTAGGCATAGACGAGTGAAGCGCATCAGACGGATCTTGAACGACGGCTATTCCGCCTTGCTCCTTGATTGCATAAAGCCCAGCCGCTCCATCGTCGAGACTGCCAGTCAAAACGACCCCAATGACTCGCGATCCATAATACCGAGCGGCAGAGCGAAACAAGACATCAATCGCCGGACGAAAGCGGTTTTCCCTGGGACCACGACTCAGACGGACATACCCCGGTTCGACCAACAGATGGTGATCCGGAGGGGCAACATAAATGTGACCTGGTTTGATCGGCTCCCTTTCAATGGCGTGTGCGACTGGCAGTAAAGTTGCCCGAGCCAAGATTTCAGGCAATATACTTGGGTAATCTGGGGAAATATGCCAAACTATAAAAATCGCTGCGGGGATGTTAGAGGGCAGTTGAGAAACGAGTGTTTCAAACGCTGTGAGTCCTCCAGCTGATGCTCCGATGACAATGATGTCCCGCTTAAACACTCAATGCTCCTTGTACTGAAGATATCCGCGCAACTGTATTTAACACCGTAACACGCCCTTCTTGGCGTGCAACACTCCTTTAGGACTACTAGTCCACCACACAAACTTTGCGGGGTTTGTAGTAAGCGCTTAAGCGCTCACTACATTACCCCTTATCATTTAAGTTACAATAAGCTATTGACTATATCACGTTGTCTGTTAAAACGACAGTTAACTCTGTTGCAATATTAATAAATAGGCGATCGCAGCATAGCCAGCCCGACAGCAGCTACAAGACATGAACCTCAGACGCTCTTCCAAAAAATCTCAACCCAACACCTCTGATGGCAAAGTCCCTAGTGAGAATCAGCAGGACAATCAAGATAAATTATTTCCAGTAGTCGGGATTGGAGCCTCTGCGGGTGGATTGGAAGCGTTTACCCAGTTGCTGAATTATTTGCCAACCAATACGGGCATGGCGTTTGTCATCGTTCAGCATATACCTGCAAACGAAGAAAGCGCGTTGAGTCTGATTCTTGGCAGGGCAACCCGGATGCCTGTGCATGACGTGCAGGATGGAATGGCTGTGGCACCGAATCAGGTCTACGTGATTCCGCCGAATGCAGGCATGACCATTGCTCAAGGAGTGCTAAAGCTAACGCCTCGCTCTAGGGCAAACGGCGTGTTTATGTCGGTTGATACGTTTCTGCTTTCACTTGCCCAGGAGCGAGGGAACAAAGCGATCGGGGTGATTCTATCAGGTGGCGATTCTGACGGGGCGCGGGGAATCGAGGCAATCAAGGCGGCGGGTGGTGTTACCTTTGCTCAATGTGACGGTACTGCACAAGTCGATAGTATGCCCAACACAGCGATCGCCACAGGTCAGGTAGACTTCATCTTACCGCCCGACAAAATTGCCCAGAAGCTAGCAGACATTAGCAGTCATCCCTACATCGCCAAGCCTAAAACCGAATCAGAGGCTCGCCCCACCTCGCCTGCAAGCCAAGATGCGCTCGCCATTATCTTCGATTTACTGCGGAAGGGGACAGGAGTTGACTTTACTTACTATAAACAAACCACCTTAAATAGACGGATTCAGCGGCGGATGCTGTTGTACAAGCTGGAACAACTGGAGGATTATGCCCGCTATGTGCAGAGCAACCCGGCAGAAGTGATGGCATTATATCATGATGCCTTGATTCATGTCACCAGTTTTTTCCGCGACCCCGAAAGCTTCGAGGCACTAAAAAGCCTAGTCTTTCCCGTCATTTTTAAAGATAAATCGCCAGGGACACCTATCCGAATTTGGGTCGCCGGCTGTTCCACAGGCGAAGAAGCTTACTCGATTGCCATCTGCTTGCTAGAGTTTTTAGCCGATCAGGTTGCCCGAGTGCCGATTCAGATTTATGCAACCGACATCAGTGAAACAGTAATCGAGCATGCCCGCAACGGCATCTACACGCCCAGCCAAGTCGCGAATGTTTCCCCTGAACGTCTGTATCGGTTCTTTGTCCAAGTTGAGGGGGGCTATCAAATCAGTAAGTCCGTGCGCGAAGTTTGCGTTTTTGCCAGACAGAACCTGATTGGCGATCCTCCGTTTTCTCGGCTGGACTTAATTACCTGTCGCAATGTCCTGATCTATCTGGGAACCCCTTTGCAGAAAAAGCTCCTGCCAATCTTCCACTACGGTCTTAAGTCCACGGGCTTTCTCATGTTAGGCACCTCGGAAACGGTGGGTGACTTTTCAGACTTGTTTACCCTACACGACAAAAAGAACAAAATTTATGCCAAAAAGCTGACAGCGACTCGACCCAACATTGAGTTGACTGCCAGTCCCTATTCTCCGATCATCATCCACCCTCAACCGCTTGTGAGCGAGCAGAACCCAAGCGACGTGGAATTGCAGCGAGAGGCAGACCGGATCGTGTTGAATCAATATGCCCCGGCTGGCGTCGTGGTTGACACCAACCTGGAGATTCTGCAATTTCGGGGACAAACCAGTCCTTATCTGGAACCGGCTCCTGGTAAGGCGAGCTTGAATCTGCTGAAAATGGCAAAAGAAGAATTGCGGCGAGAGCTACAGACTGCTATCTATCAGGCAAAACAGCAAAAGCTGCCGATAAAACGGGAAGGTTTACAGGTGAGACACGGCGATAGCATCCGGCAGATTACCATTAATGTCATTCCGTTCCAAATCGCCGCACAAGAGTGTTTCTTAGTTTTATTTGAAGATGCTCCGCTCATCCCGGCGTTGCCACAGGGAACCAATGATGGCAGCAGCCCCTCTAAGCGCAAGACAAGGGAAGCGACTGAGATTGCTCGGCTCCAGCAGGAACTGGCAACGACAAGAGAACATCTGCAATCGATCATTGAGGAGCAGCAAGCCACGAACCAGGACTTGAGAGCCGCCAACGAAGAGATTTTGTCGAGCAATGAAGAGTTGCAAAGTACGAATGAGGAACTGGAAACGGCAAAAGAAGAAATTCAGGCGGCGAATGAAGAACTGAACACGGTGAATGAGGAACTGCGCCGACGCACGCTGGAAGCGACTCAGGTGAGCAACGATTTGCAGAATCTGCTCAGCAGTATCAATATCCCCATTTTGATGCTGGGAGGCGACTTGCAAATTCGGCAGTTTACGCCATCGGTTGAACGCATCTTCAACTTGATTTCAAGCGATGTAGGGCGACCGTTGAGCGATATTAATCACAAGCTGAATGTGCCTAACTTAGAGCAACAGATTTTAGAGGTGATTCGTACGCTCAACTTGAAGGCTCAGGAAATTCAAGACCGAGATGGGCATTGGTATGATATGCGAATTCGCCCCTATCGGACGATTGACAACAAGATTGATGGGGCGGTGTTGGTGTTGGTTGATATTGACAATCTTAAACACAGCAACACCCAGTTGATGGAAGCGAGAGATTATGCCGAAGCGATCGTGGAAACCGTGCGGGAACCTCTGCTGGTGCTGAATCTAGATTTGCGGGTAATCACGGCAAATCGTTCTTTTTATAACACGTTTCACGTACGACCAGTTGAAACTGAGCAGCATTTGATTTTTGAATTGGGCAACGGACAGTGGAACATTCCCGAATTGCGATCGCTGCTAGAAGAGATTCTTGCCAGTAATACCCAGTTTCAAGACTTTGAGGTTGAGCATGATTTTGACCAGATTGGGCGTAAAATCATGCGGCTCAATGCTCGCAAGATGCCTATGATCGACAATACACAGATGATTTTGCTGGCGATCGAGGACATCACTGAGCTTCAAATGCGTTCTTGAGCGTAAAACCGTTAGGAAGAGGACGGTGTAAACGTACTTTCACCCAACCATCAAGCTTTGAGAAAGACAAGAACAACCAATTCTTTTCGATACGCTCAACAGTTATAGCTTGCCCTTCTATACGCATAGTGCGGTAGCGCGCTGCGTTCTTAAAACGTGGCTTCCCGCTCCGATTACCATTACTGTCTCCCTTGATGAAGCGAGAAAAGGCTAGGTCTACTCGCTTAGAAACATCTTGTAATGTTTGAGATGGAACACGGGTAAAATCAACCAGTTCACCTGAGTGTCCCACCTTAATTAAGTCTTCCTTGATAGATAATAGGAAGTTGTTTTTTCTGAGAATAGAAATCTGGATTGTCCCGTAGTTGTGGTAAAGGACAACTGACTATTGAACAAGCATCAAGAAGATTGCGATTGTTTTCCCACCAATCAAATCTATCTCCTAGTTGCTTGTTGTACCAGTATCGGCAAATTCTCAACCAAGTATTCAGTTCTAATTTTTGATTGATATTTGGATAAGCACGGTACTGATAATTAAGCAACAAAGGAACTCACCCCCCTTGCATTTCTTTCCTTCTCTGCTTATATTTAGCTTAGTCCCACTAGCTTGGTTATGTCAATCAGGAAAGGTAAAAAAGCAGTAAAAAATGTACCTTTGTTTCATGATGAGGTGAAAACAAGACATCATATCTTGTTAACTCCTACTGCATGGCAAAGATTGCAGCAGCGTGCAAAAGACCAAGGAATAAGTGTTAGTGAACTCATTGAGCGTTGGGCGATGGATTGACGAAGCAGGGACATCTTCTCATCTCAACTGGCTGTGCCAGTTATTAATCGAGGGTGTACCGAGTTTTTATCCGGGCATTCATGAGGACAGTACTGAAGGAGGGTTTCCCGACCTAGGTATCTGTCCGTCCCACGCTCTCCTATCGGGTGAGACGTGGGATGAATGCCCGAAATAGCTAACTATGCCAAGCCACTGACAAAGCACAATGGGATGCGATCGCAATCGCGTCGTTCTCTTGACATCCAAGTTTATCTTGCTCTGATCCATTTCGATACCGGATTGCTACAGTTAACAAAAATTAGGAAACAGCCACAAAACTAAAAACGCAAAGTGCGTAAGATTATGGAACTTTACGTTATGTATTGGCATCTTTGCCTGACATTACACAGTAAGTGTGGCAAGATATCGTCCATTCATCCTGGTCAGGAGAATTATATAAAACAGTGAAAACAATTTCATCGCTTTTGCAAGTTTTTGGAAGCCGGAAGATGGCGGCTTTATTGTTATTGGGCTTTTCATCGGGTTTGCCGTTCTTCTTAACGGGTAATATTTTGAAGGCTTGGATGACAGTCGAGAAGGTGGATTTGACAGCCATTGGGTTGTTTAGCTTAGTCGCTATACCCTATTCCTTTAAGTTTATTTGGGCACCTTTGCTAGATAGATTTACACTCCCATTTTTGGGACGGCGGCGGGGTTGGTTAATTTCGATACAAGTGGCGTTGTTGATTGCGATCGCCTTCATGGCTTTGCAACAACCCAAGCAAGCATTACAACTTTTAGCCATTAATGCCGTAGTGATTGCCTTTTTCAGTGCGACTCAAGATATCGTTGCCGATGCCTATCGTACTGATGTCCTTCACGAACTGGAAATGGGGGCTGGTGCAGCAGTTTTCGTGTTAGGTTATCGAGTGGCACTGTTGCTTACAGGTTCCTTAGCGCTCATACTTGCCGATAGAATACCTTGGTCATCGGTTTACTTGTTGATGGCAGCAAGCATGGCAATTGGAATTTTTGGCACCCTGTTAGCACCAGAACCAAAGCAAATTAGCCCACCAGAGTCGTTAGCAGATGCGGTAGTATTACCCTTTGGGGACTTTTTCCAACGTCAAGGTGTATTCCAAGCCTTATTGGTTTTGGTGTTCATCCTATTCTACAAACTGGGCGATGCTTTCTTAAGTAGTATGGCAACGACCTTTTTGCAGCAAACAGGGTTCACCCTAACCGATATTGGTGCCCAGACCGGTATGGGACTCATTGCTTCCATTGTAGGTGCTATCGTAGGGGGAGCGATTTTGAGTAAAATCGGTATCAATCGCTCCCTTTGGGTATTTGGCATTCTGCAAGCTTTGAGTAACTTAGCTTACTTTTTTCTGGCTCAAGTAGGTAAAAACTACCAGTTTTTGGTCATTACAATAAACGTCGAAAACTTCTGTGGTGGGTTGGGAACAACAGCGTTCGCTGCCTTTATGATGAGTCAGTGCAACCCGCGTTTTTCTGCCAGCCAATTTGCTTTACTATCAAGCATTATGGCTGTCACCCGGGACGTTTTGGTTAGCCCAGCTGGCGGATTGGCAAAAAGCACAGGTTGGTCTATGTTTTTCTTAATTAGTATAGTCGCTGCTTTGCCGGGGCTACTTCTGTTGCCATTGTTTGCCCCTTGGAACTCTAAGCCAGTGGCAATGAACAGACCAGGTCTCGACTATGAGGAATAAGGATTTATGGGGCAGAAACTAATTATTATTGTTGCAACAGCTATTCTCTTAATTACTGGCGTCTTACTTGGCTACGTTCTCTCCCAGTTAGTTCTGGGATTCTTGACGTTTAATTTACTAACTTTTCTAGGAACATTTAGCTTAATCGTAATTTTTGGTACGCTTTATTACGTTTTATTTTGGGAGTTTAGAAGACAACAGTCGCAAACAGGTCCCGGAAGAACGCGACGTTCAAGAACAGAGGAGCGTTCAGCTGATGTCAATCTCAAAAACAGGCTCATCTCTTTAGCTGGTGATGTTGCTAGCGCCGAACGGCTAGTCAACCAGGCAAAGCAAGATTACCCTGGTATGCCAGAAAATTGGTATTGGGAAAAAGCAATTGCTGACTTAGAACGCGATCGCCCCTAAAGGGCGGGCGCTTTGCGCCATCGCGCTTAAGGGCGCGGTTCCTTGCCCAATCGCCCGTAACCCCCAGCTATGTGCGCTCTTAGCATCGGGAGCAGCATACGCTTTGCGATCGCCCTTAAAAAGCATTACTCAGTCCAACAAGCCTCAAGCTTTGCTTTTAGCAGGGCTTGAGGCTCATTAACAGCTAGTAGGTGCTTTACAATCAGCGAAAGTGTTTTCTGTGAAGTACCCACCACTTACGCTTCGCGTATAGTGGGGGTTTCGCGTCTCATTCGCCCTTCGGGTTCAGCAGTCGCCTGCGACGGGAAACCCGTCTTCAGCGCTGCTTCACCGTTGCCACGTTAGGAACAATCATTACTGAATGTCCGGAACCAAATCCGGTGATGGTCTTACACAGCGTCTCTGGCATTGCTGCCTTTATCTCCACGAAGGAAGAACCCGCGCAGCCGCCCTGCGTATCCCTTGGCAGTTATTGATTTTTGTTCGTGCCGTTTGGTTTTCACGGACTGGGGTTGTGCTGACAACCAAATAATGCTTTGCAGCATCTTGCACTCTTGTTTTCTGAATGCCGAGGCAAACGGTGGGCGAGTGCCTCACTTCGTGAGGAGCTGAGTGCCAAAGGCACACGCTGCGCGAACGCTAACATCAACGTGCAAGGACTACTTCTCTTATCACCTAGCGTGACTGTCATCAGCCCATGCCGAACCATGTAGACCTGCTGTTCGCGAAGCGTCTCCCCTTGGGAGAAGATGCATCTATAATAACATATATAGTGTAGATATTGTGTAGATAAAAATGACGAAAAAAGGATTGAATTTACGCATATCTGAACGCCGTTTAAATAAACTCAGGTTATATGCAGCCAGCAAGGAAAAAACAATGACACAGTTAGTTGAAGATTGGATTGACAGGTTGCCAAGTCCGGAGATAGGGGATTCCTCAAGCACCCCTCTCTCTCAATGACCTGCGGTCATTATTGTTCGGAGATGCTTTCGTTATCCCCCGGCTTATATCCCGCCGCCAAATGAGTAGATTATGGCGGGGGAGTTACGCCGAATTAGTTAAAATCACCTAAAACTCGCTAAAATAAACCAAGAAAGCTTCACAATTCTTAAGTAAAATTCTCATAAAAATTCGCTGTTGGTTGCAAAATACAAAGAATATGGCTATATTTCGTCAGTACATTGCCCCGTTCATCGTGGTGCTGATATTCCTCACTGCCCTTGTAGCAGTAAGCGCCCGCATCTTTTTACCCTCTGATATGGCTGCACCCGCGCCGACTGAAGAAAATAGGCAGATAAGCAGATGGGAAAATGGGGGTTTGGGGTTCCCTGTGGAGTTGGGGACGGTAGGAAAAATCAATTCCTCCTTGTCCTGCTTGTCTGATTCTTTAAGTGTCTAAGGAACTGCTACCAGGTTACAAAATTCGCCGTGGTTCTACCTTGGATAAGGCGCTGCTGGTGAAATTCATGCAGCGAACTTACCAAGAAGCCTACCCAGAGCAAGATTTCTCCCATTTAGCCACAACAGTCGAGCAATACTTCTCCAACGACACCCCTGTGTGGTGGGTAGACTTTGCAGGAGAAGAACAAATCAATTCAAAATTCAAAATTCAAAATTCAAAATTAGGAGTCTCTCCCTCATCTCCCTCATCCCCCTCATCCCCCTCATCCCCCTCATCCCCCTCATCCCCCTCATCCCCCTCATCCCCCTCACTCCCTCACTCCCTCACTCCCTCATCCCCCTCATCCCCCGTCGCCTGTCTCTGGGTGGGAAATGCCATAGATCAAGTGCAGGGAACGCGCCATGCTCACATCTTTTTACTCTACGTTGTCCCAGAACACAGACAACGAGGTATCGGCACAGCTTTGATGCGATATGTAGAAAATTGGGCAAGGGCGAGAGGCGATCACCAAATTGGATTGCAAGTGTTTCAAAGCAACACAGCCGCATTAAATCTTTACAATCAGTTAGGTTATCAAACCCAGTCACTGTGGATGGTAAAATCTCTTGATAGTTCAAGGAAATAGGGGTGTAGAAAAATTTTTGAATGTTGAATTCTCAAAGAACTTGCCTTACCGCTTATCCTTATAGTTGAAAAATAAATAGTTAGAAAAATAAACTACTCTTAAGAGTTTGACTTATTGACACGGGGGGTTATATGTTAATCCCTATCAGGGATTGAAACTATGTATGACGAAGACGACCTAAGCCTACTAGATGTCGAAGCAGAGCTAGAAAGCCCTCTGGATCATATGGAACCGCTCTCTGCCCAAACAGAGACGCCAAAGCCCAATCCAGAGCAGATGCTGGCATTATTAGAACATCCTCAGCCACAGCAAAGGATGCTGGCAGCGCGTGCTTTTTGCGACATAGAAGATACAAGAGCGACTCCGCATCTAATTCGCTTGTTAACTGATACCTGTCCCTTGGTGCGCGTTAGTGCGGCATATGGTATCGGAAGAAACCCAAATCCAGATGCTGTTGAACCGTTGATTGCCCAGTTAAACCGAGATTGGAACGGGTACGTACGTAAAGGAGTCGTTTGGGCATTGGGAAACTGCCGCGATCGCCGAAGCCTCGCACCCCTAGCAGACGCTTTAAGAACCGATATTTCCGCAGTACGTTTATGGGCAGCCAGCGCCTTGGCGCAGATGGCAGACGTGGGTTACGAGACAGTTGTGGGAGCAATACCAGCCTTGATTGCAGCCTTGGTGCAAGACCCCGTAGCAGCAGTGCGAAGTAATTGTGCTTGGGCGATTGGACAACTGTGTCGCGAACTACCTTCTAACGTAGTTTACGCCACGGCTATTGATGCATTAATTCAAGCATTTGCCGAAGACCAAGATTTGGGAGTGCGGGAAGACACCAAAGCAGCCCTTCTGGGAGTCGGCGATCCCCGTGGACTTCAGTTAATTGAAACACTCGAACAAGAAGGATGGTTTTAATTGTAGTCATGAGTCATGAGTCCTTGGTAATTAGTACAAAAGCACTTCTTGACTAATGACTAATGACTAATGACTGATGACTAATGACTGATGACTAACCCGTATACTGAATCCGATAAATACGGTTATTCGCTTCCTCTGTGACTAAAAGACTACCGTCGGGTAACACAAGCAAGCCTACAGGACGCCCCCAAGTAGTTGGTGCAGCAGGGTCTAGCAGGAATCCTGTCAGGAAGTCTTCATAGTAACCTTGCGGTTGCCCATTCGTATCAAATGGTACAAAAACAACTTTGTAGCCAGTGCCGCGATCGCGGTTCCATGAACCACGAAAGGTAACAAAAGCACCATTACGATACTTTTGGGGGAACGTCTGACCGTCATAGAATTGCAATCCCAACGCGGCTGAGTGCGCTTGGAACAGCACATCTGGGGTGCGGGTACGGGCTGCTAAATCAGGGCGTTTACTTTTGTCACTCGTCTTCTGACGTGGGTCAAGGTTATTTGGTGCTAGATATGTATAAGGCCAGCCATAGAATTCCCCTTGCCGAATGCGTGTTAAATAGTCTGGTACCAGGTCATCGCCTATACCATCCCGTTCATTGACAGATGTGTAAAGTTCCTTAGTCACAGGGTGAAAGTCCAAACCGACTGGATTACGCAACCCAGATGCAAAAGTCTGTTTCTGGGAACCGTCCAAATTCATCACCTGCACCGAAGCCCGTGGGAGTGGTTCTTCATCTACGTTGGTTCCTGAACCAATGGAAACGTACAGCTTATTGCCATCAGGCGAAACAACCACATTGCGCGTCCAGTGGTTATTGTAGCCGCTAGCAGGCAGGTCAGCAATTTTTCTGCCAGTACCAGTGATTTGCTGCTGATTTTTAGCGTAAGGAAACCGCAACACCGCATCAGTGTTACCCAGGAAAAAGGAATTATCTGCAAAAGCCATCCCAAGGGGTCTATTGAGTCCGTTTGCTGGACTAGCAAAGGTGTTTTTGACATCAGCCACTCCATCACCGTTTGTATCGCGTAGCAGCCGAATACGGTTTTGCTTGGTTTCTGTCACCAGCACATCACCGTTCGGAGTTAAAGCTAACCAGCGTGGCGCATCTAAACCGTCAGCAAAAACGTTAACCACAAAGCCAGCAGGTACACTTAGAGTCGGGTTGGCTGGAATTGGCACTACATTGGGTGACTTTGAGGCACTATCAGTAGCGAAGGGTTTTGGCAAATCACCGACATTAATTCGGATAGGTGTGGGTGAAAGTGGTTGAGTACGAACGAGATTTTTTGGCTGTGTAGAATTCTGTGCTATTTGACCAGAAGCTACAGAAGATTGGGGTGTGACTTCTTCTAGGGAGGCGCGAGTCTGGTCACAGGCTGCTGCTGTGGACAGTAGCAGAAAAAGCAGCAAGCAACGCAGATGTTTCATGGTAGCAAATTCAATAATAATGCATAGTCTTTTCAAAATTAGACTGGATGCTCCAAAATTGTCGCCAGTCTAAAGTCCGATTTTTACCATTTCATATATAGCGCAATTCAATTGAATGAAGTAATTATTTATGTGTGTCCATCTGTGTCCATCTGTGTCCATCTGTGGTTCATTATTTCTTTGTGTACCTTACTCCGGGTTCTTACCGCTATTAAGATGATTTTGAACCACAGATATAGACGCCCTCCGGGCGGCTTCCCCCTAGGGTATACAGATGCACACAGATAATTCATCTGTGGTTTGATTTTGATTCTTGTTGACTTTTGCAAGAAGCATTATGAACCAAGTTGACTTTCTCCTCAAACACACGGAAGCATCACCTGCACAACTGTTTTTTCTCCTAGCTGACTCTGGATGCTAAGTTCCCCTCCGTGTAATTCAGCGATACGTTTAGCAATCATTAAACCCAAACCCAAACCTTGTTGTTCATAAAATTGGCGATCAAATTGTCGATATGCTCCCAACTCAGCAATTTGAGCGCCTGTCATTCCTCGCCCGTGGTCGGTAACTGATATGATAACTTGATTGCTCACTAAAGTACTTACAAGATGAATTGTTGTTCCTGATTCTGAAAACTTCAAGGCATTATCAATTAATTCTTCAATAATTTTATAAAGTTTTGTTTCACAAATTTGTAGACAACAATGAGTTTGGAAATTCACTTGTAAATCTGCATAACGTCCTGCTTGTTTAGCTTGTTCGGTAATTAATTTTTTCAACGCCATTGAAGGGAAAATCGTTTTTTCACTTCGCAACTGGTTAATTCGTTTTGAATCTGTTGCGATAATTTCGAGTTCTGCATAAAGTAAAAAGTTCTGAACCAATCTGTGTAAGCGTTCTCCCGACAGATGAATAAATAAAGCCATATCACGGATTTCATCCCGAGAAAGGGTATTAACTTCTTTCATTAAAAGTTCTGAAAAACCCAAAATACCATTGAGTGGTGTCCTCATTTCGTGAGGAAGGGACATAGTAATACTACTACGCAACTCGTCTAACCTTTTTTCTGACTGCTGATGAATGGTAACTTGTTTTTGTAATCGGGAGGAAATCGCAGCTAGTAGTTCTGCGCGGGTGAAAGGTTTTGTTATGTAATCATCAGCTCCCAACTCCATCCCTTGGCGCAAGTCAGTTTTGTCACTTTTAGCCGTTAAAAAAATCAACGGAATCGTCGCTGTTGTAGGTTCTTGACGTAATATATTTAAAACACCATGACCGTCTAGTTCTGGCATCATCACATCACAAATGACTAGATCGGGAATTTCCTGTTGAGCTAACTGTACGCCAATGCGACCATTTTCTGCAGCAATGACATCGAAATCCTCATAGGTTAGTAATTCCCAAAGATTCTGCCGTACACTTGTCTCATCTTCTATGACTAAAATTTTATACATATTAAAAAATTCAAAAAATTAACTATATAAATAATTTATAGTTGTGATTGAATTTACTATTATTTATCTCAAATTGGTTGGTAGTAGTGCTGAACCACAGACTACAAACCATTATTACAGCAGGTTGTATCTTTATTGTGATACATTTTTTCAACTCAAGAGCCAGAGAGCAAGCAAATTTTACTTCTAAGTTCTGAGTTCCTAGCTGCGGAATTCTAAGTTCTGCTGTATCAATCCTATACATTCAACCGTTTGTTAGCAAACAAAATATTTTCAAATTCTGCGGCGCTTAACGGACGGCTAAAGAGAAAACCTTGCATGGCATCACATTTATATCCGCGTAAAAAATCAAGTTCTTGTTCGGTTTCCACACCTTCAGCAACTGTCTGAATAGTGAGATTACGTCCCATGTCAATCAATGCCGTTGTAATGGCTGCTTTTTGGGAATCATTTGCAATATCTTGAATAAAGTAACGGTCTATTTTCAACGTATCAATCGGTAATTGCTTCAAATACATTAAAGCAGAATATCCAGCACCAAAATCATCAATAGCAATTCTGACACCGAAGGTGTGTACTTCCTTCATCGTAGAAATAGCACTATTGACATCTTGCATAATTATGTTTTCTGTTAACTCTAATTCTAAGCAATTTGGCAGCACATCGTTGACTAATAAGATTTTCATGATTTTTTCACTAAAATCAGGTTGAATCAACTGATGTGCTGATAAGTTAACAGCGACACGTAACTCGGTAAATCCTGCATTCTGCCAGAGTTTAGCTTGTTTACAAGCACTTTTTAATACCCAATCACCAATAGGGAGAATTAAACCGGTAGATTCAGCTAAAGGAATCAATTCTGTAGGAGAAACCATCCCCAATTCGGGATGCTGCCAACGTAATAAACTTTCAGCAGCGATGATTTTACCAGAACGAAGATCGACTATAGGTTGATAGTAAACGAGAAATTGTTGAAAATCTCTCCGTTCTAAAGTACGACGCAAGCACATTTCTATCATCTGTACTCTGGGAGAGATGGTCTGAGTTTCAAATTTTGTAGATACTTTTTTTGTCAAATTCGCTTGCTTGCTCAAGCGGCTTGCGATCGCACTTAATAATTCATCACGAGTAAATGGTTTCGTCAGATAGTCATCAGCACCCAACTCCATCCCTTGACGAAAATCAGCCCGAGCAGCTCTTGCTGTCAGAAAAATAAACGGAATGTTTGCTGTTACTGATTCTTCACGTAATGCTATCAGTACGCCATAACCATCAATTTCTGGCATCATCAGGTCGCATAAAATTAAATCGGGAACTTCAGAAACCGCTAATTCTAGTCCAATGCGTCCATTAGCAGCAGCAATAGTATCAAAATGTTCTGCTTCCAACAAATCCAGAATATTCTCTCGTACTGATTTTTCGTCTTCAATAACTAAAATTTTTGTCATAGTTTGCCTCTGTTTTGGTGTGACTATTTAACGGCAGAGTGACAGTAAATATTGTTCCCACTCCGACTTCACTTTTCACAGCAATTTCACCATTGTGGGTATCCACACACTTTTTGACAATTGCTAATCCTAACCCCGTGCCTTGGATATTACCGACATTCGTAGCTCGATGAAAAGACTCAAATAGGTGGGGTAAATCTTCTGGTGGAATGCCAATACCTTGGTCTTGAATTGTAAATACTGCTAGCCCATCCTTAAAGGTAAGAGAAAACCTGACAGTACTACCAGTTGGAGAATACTTAATTGCATTCGAGAGTAAATTACTAAGAATATGTTCTAGCAATTTCTCATCCATACAACACGGCATCGAATCCTCTTGACGAATAAAGTTGATTGCATGTTGATTGTTGACATTCAGTTGTAATTCTTCAACTAGATAGTGGCAGTATTTTACTAAATCGAAAGGCACAGGTATAAAACCTAGTTTTCCTGCCTCTGCCTTGCCAATCACCAATACATTGTTTAACATCTCAGTCATATGCTTGACAGCAGTTTGAATGCGATGCAGGTGCGACAGTTGTTTTTCCTCTGTCCACCTATGGCGGTAGTGTTCCAGCAACTCCGATGAGGAAAGAATAGTACTCAAAGGTGTACGGAACTCATGGCTCGTCATGGCGACAAAGCGAGATTTGAGTTCATTAAGTTCTTTTTCTTTGTGCAGCGCAGCTTTCAGTTCCTCTTCTAGTTGCTTACGTTCGGTGATATCTAACCAGTAACCGACAATTTCCAATGGATTACCAGCGTCATCCTGCACCAGCTTGACTTGATCGTACATCCACCGATAAGTACCATTTGAGTGCAAAAAGCGGTACTCGTGGCTGTGTTGTCCTTGCTGTATGAGTTTTGCGGTCACAGCAAAAACTTGATGTAAGTCTTCCGGGTGAACATGACTAGCCCAAAAGCTAGGATTTTCCATAAATTCCTCTACTTCATATCCCAGCATACTGACAACGTTTTCGCTCATAAAGGTAATGCTATGATCACCGTAAATTTTGCAACTATAAATCACACCTGGACTAGAAGAAAGTAAATATTGTAACCTCTCTTGTGATATTAATAGCGCTACCTCTGCCTGCTTGCGCTCGGTGATATCACTTTGAATACCAATATAATGAGTGAATCTGCCATCAATGTCATAAACCGGAGAAATACTTATCTCATTCAAAAACAGAGTGCCATCTTTACGATAATTACGTAAAACTACGGTACAGCTTTTTCCTTGGGTAATGGCGTCGTGTACTTCGGTTATGCCTGGTTGATTGAGATCAGCACCATGCAGAAAACTACTATTTTGCCCAATCACTTCCGCTACTGAATAACCAGTGATTTGCTCCAACGCCGGATTAGCATATATGATTGGGGAGTTTGGCATGGTGACATCAGCAATGATGATGCCATTACTGCTAGCTGCGATCGCGCGATCGCGCAGTTGTAAACTTTCTTCTGCTTGTTTGCGTTCTGTGATGTCAGTATGAATACCGACCGAGCCGATGATTTTGCCAGTAGTATCTTTAATCGCATCACCATGTAATTCGATTTGGATGATACGACCACTGCGAGTTTTCATCGTCACTTCACCGCGCCAAGATTCTCCTTTGTTAACAGTTGCAAAAATTCGTTCACACTCTGCCTGATTGGTATAAATAGCTGGTGGTCCCCCAGAGTCGCGCAATTCCTCCAACGTATACCCAAATAACTCAACAAACGCTGGATTAAGGTAAATAACGTTACGTGTCATATCAGCCATACCTATAGCATTGCTGCTGCTTTCTATGGCTTTGCGAAAGCGCAGCAGAGACTCCTCGGCTAATTTGCGCTCAGTGATGTCTGTAGAGATGCTGCAAACAGCATAAGGGATGCCATTAGCATCTTTTAGAGGAAACTTGACAGAAAGGTAAGTGTGTAGCCCATTTTCGTGGGGAACGACTTCTTCAACTTCTATCGGTTTGCTTTCTGTAATGACCTTGCAGCTATTTGCCGTGAGCTTATGGGCAATGTCGTCAGGCCAGAAATCATAGAAAGTTTTGCCTACAATCTGCTCTTTGCTAATTTTGAAATGCTTTTCATACTGGTGGTTGACTAACAGGAATTTATTTTGAGTGTCTAGTAAATGAATGAAAGCTGGGGAGTTATCCAAAATCGCCTGTAGTTGTTCCTGAGTCTCGCGCAATACTGCCTCTCTGAGCTTACGCACAGTAATGTCTCGGCCAACGCCACGATAACCCCGAAATTTACCTTCACCATCAAATATGGGAACCCCACTGGTTTCGCAAATAACTAAATGCCCATCTTTATGAGTATTTGTGTTCTCCAGACATTTGAATGGTTGTTGTGCAGCAGCAATTGGGGCAAATATATTAGCAACACGCTCGGCTTCTTGCGGTGGCATCAAGTCAAACGGAGTTTTGCCCAACACGAATTGCGACTGGTAACCCAACAGGTCGTATATTTTTGGACTCGCATAAGTGTAGACAGTGTTCTCATCTACTTCCCAAACCCAATCGCTGGTCGTTTCAACTAAATTACGGAAACGCTCTTTGCTGCGTTTAAGCGCCTCTTGTGCTTGCTTTCGCTCGGTTATATCTTCACAAGTGCCAAGAACTCCTATCACATTCCCTTCAGCATCGTGAAGTGGAATTCTACTTACCTCTAGCCAAAGTAGTGTGCCATCCTTTTGCAGGTGGGGAGCGATAACGCCATATTCTGGCGTATCGCTTTGCATCACCCGAAGGTCAGATTCACGGTAGAGATCTGCTTCCTCCTTTTGAGGGAGTAAATCATAGTCAGTCTTACCCACAATATCTTCTGGACTCTCAAGACCAGCTATTTCGGCAAAGATGCGATTGCAACCCAAAAATACAGAAGCTGTATCTTTCCAGAAAATACTTTGGGGGATGTTGTCCATGACGAGCTGCAACATTTCCTGTGATTGCCGCATTTGCTCTTGTGCATAGAGGCGATCGCTCATTTCATTAATGAGTTGCCGATTTATTTCCTTAACAGCCTTTGTTCGTTCCTCAACTCGCATTTCTAGCTCTGCGTTTGCCTGCTGGAGTTCTACCTGTGCCTGTTGCAGTGCTGCTTCTGCCTGCATACGTTCAGTAATATCTGTAGAGCAACCGATGTAACCGATAAAGCTGCCATCAGATGCAAACCTGGGAACCCCCATGTTGATCAGCCAACGATATTCTCCATCTGCATGCAAATAACGACAGACATACTGGAAACGCTGATGCTTTTTGAATGCGGATAGGTATATCTCAAAACAGCGCTGTTTATCTTCAGGATGAATTCCTTCTGCCCAACCTTCACCCAGTAACTCTTCTAAAGGTCGTCCTGTAAATTCCAGACAATATTGGTTGAGAAACGTACCCGAACCATTAGCATCATTCATCCAAATCAGGACTGGTGCTTCGTCTGCGAGTTTACGAAAGCGCTCTTCACTCTCGCGTAATGCTTCAGTTGCTCTTTTTTGCTCGGTAATGTCTTCGCTGATTCCAAAAATGCGGTAATCTCCCAATTCATTTTTTACAGGAACGGCTCGCGTCCAAACCCAGCGCTCCTCGCCGTCAGGGCGGACAATGCGATATTCTTGGCTGTAAACATGACCATTATCAAAAGTTTTGATCGCAGCTATAACGCGATCGCCCCCTTGGGGCGGCTCCAGAGGAGCATCGCGGTCTTGTGGATGGATAGCCTCTATAAAATCTTTTGGGTTTTCGTAAAGGCGATCGCGGCTACGTCCCCAAATTTCTTCGTACGCTGGATTTACATATATAACTTTGTCCTGTTTGAGGTCTCGCACAAACAAAACTTGGCGAATATTTTCTGCTGTTTGTCTGAAGAGTTCTTCACTTGAACGTAGCGCTTCTTCTGCCAGTTTGCGCTCAGTAATGTCTCTTTGTGTGCAAACAAAATGAGTGATTTTGCCTTCGCAATATGCAATTGGGGCTATGTTAACCTCAACCCAGTATGTACAACAGCCGTTTTTGTGGTAGTTAATAAATTCTGTTCTAATTGAGGAGCCATCCCTAAGCGCCGTACAAATTCTATCTATTTCTGTGCTAGAAGTTTTTTCACCATATAAAGTAGGTAGCGTTTTGCCAATAATTTCATCAGCTGACCAACCGCTCATCCGGGTAAACGCTTCGTTGACATACACTATACGCCAACCCAATGGATCATCCAGTTCCTGAGCTTCGATGATCACAACAGCGTCATTGCCATTGACAACAGCAGCCTCCAACAAGCGCCCTTGTGCCTCCGTTTGCGTTAATTCGCCTCTTGTTTCCCCTGCTTGTTGTTCGAGAGCTTGACAAATACTTTCATAAGTGCATAGTCCCACGAGTTGACTTTGCTCATCAACTAGTGGTATAAAATACAAGTTATATTCGCGTAAAAATGACAATATTGATATTACACTAGAAACCTCAGAGCATTTTAGAATCACTACTGAAGTCTCCATAACTTCAGATATTCTAGCTGTTTGTAGGTTTACGTTTGAGTACAAAAGTTGCAATGCATCATGCTCTGTGAACCATCCCACTACCTGCAAATTCTCAACTATCAACGCACAACCTGCTTGCGGTTGACGCTGACTCATCAAAGCAACTACATCTAACAATGGTGTATCAGGTGCAACACTCAGGGGAGAAAAGTCAATTGCAGAATCCAATGATGGTAGTGAGATAAATTGAGCAAAGGCGTGCATAAATGTTTGCAATAGCTAGTAGCACAAAAATGTTCTAGATCTATCAGGTAATGTCTTTAATTATTTTCCATTATTTTTACGTTTTTCCTCAGTAATTTCTTGCGTAAAATTCCTTAATTTAGTTAAAATTTATACATTTTTTTAGCCGAATGCATATTAAGAGGAAGTCAGCCCCTAAGCCCTTCGGGCACACTGCGCGTTGGCGGAGCCTGCCCGAAGGGCTTACGGGGAAGTCACGCATTCATGCATTCACGCATTCAAAAGTAAGAACCCCATAACTGAAGTTGGGGGCTTGTAACAAGGACGCCGTAGACGCTTGCGCCTACTCGATGAAATACATTTTTTCTTTTTCCATAACGGAAGTTGGGGGCTTGTACCTTTTTCTTTCTCTCTATTGAAAGCGCACTAGGGATGCAACTGTACCCGTTCTCCGTAACGCAATAACTTTTCTATCGTAGCGAGACGATTTTCCCAAACTTTGACTTGATATGGATTTTCCAGAGCTTGTAGACGCATCCACACTCTAAATTGAGACTGTAACCTTAAAAGCGACGCTCTTGCTGTTACCAACTTAGTCTGATTTGGATCAGTAGCCAGTTGATTTAAAGCATTTTCCACAACTTCTGCTTGGGAGTTAAAAGTTGAAAGCGTTGTGGAAGGTATTCGCAGCTTGTTGTTTTGCAATGCCAATTTCCACTCACTTTGTAGGGCTGTGTAACGAACAGCAGCAGTTTGAAAAGGTTTGCGGTGCGGAATCGGTTCTTTTTGTGCACGTTGAACGTTACCTTGAGTATTATTAAAGACTTTATTCAGGTCATTGGTGAAATTCTCGGCAGCAAACAAAGCGTAACCAATAACAGGCAAATCTCTCAGCAGTTGAATTTGATCAAATGCTCCGACTGTCTGCAAAGAAAGCAGGCGAATTCCTGGTACCAACAGCGAAGAACCCAGTTGTGTAGAAGATGTTATCCAAGGTTGTGCCAGTCGCTCAAAGCGCGGGGTATCCTGAGCATAAGTCATGGGGACAATTAAATCGACATCGCCACGCCTTGCCCAAACCTCCCAGTGTTGCTGCAGTTTCTGAATGCGTTCTTGTTCTGGAAGGGGAAAAACAGCAGCCGATAAAATCAAATTAGGTCGCTTTTTTCGCAGTTGCTGTGACACTTGAGCAACAAAGTTATCAATTTGTGAGGTACGAAATTCTGTCCACTTTTGCCACAGCTGTCGTTCTCTTGGAGAAATCCTGGCTGGATCTACACCAGCGATTTGCTGAAACTGCTCTCTAGCCGCCTTGCCATAACCATAAATCCGGTTAGCGGCTGGGTCTTGAAAGGGATAGCGAATATAATCTAGTTGTAGACCATCCACGTCATAGCGGCTGACAATTTCCTCATACAAACTCAGCAAGTACTGCCGCACTTGCGGATTTGCTGGGTCAAAAAATGGCTTGCTTTGTCCAGAAGGAACCATTTGACCGCGATTATCGTATCCTGCCCAATCAGGATTAGCAGCAAGCACTGGTCCTGGGTAGTTAGGATCTATGTTGAGGAGTTCATTGTGTTTTCGATTGCCAGCAGCAAAAGCCCAAACCCAAGCGTGTAATTCTATACCCCGCTCGTGAGCCAACTTGACTCCAGATGCCAATGGATCCCAACCGCGAACTAAAGGGTTTGGCTGCGGCGCAATTTTGCTCGGATAAATCGTGTAGCCAGCATTTACCGTTTCAAAAAATATAGTGTTAATTCCGGCTTGCGCTATGCGATCAAAAATCAGAGCGAGTCCCTCCTCGTTTCTCGCACGGATAATTGTTCCCCGGTCGAGCCATATCGCCCTAATTTCTGGTTGCGCCAGCCTGCGATTCAAAGGAAATTGGTTCCACAAATTTGCTTTTGCTACCAACCATTGCTGACGAGCCTGAGCGTAATTTTTCTGTGCAATCAATTGGGGCAAGTTTTTCGCAACTTCGCGAGCAGCATCTAAAGCTTGCTCTACGTTCACAACTGCTCCTCCAGGTCTTGTTGAGGCAACTTGCGCTTGTTGCGTCTTTGCTAATTGGGCGTTGTCGTCATTTTCAGAAAGAGCTCGTGCTGCTAAATGAGCACTCTCGACTCTACCAATAAGTTTTTCTAGCTCGTACTGCAGGGTGAGCGTTTCAGTTTGGCTAATTGGTGCTTGCGAGTTAGGGACAACATCAAACCGCACCGCTGTTTCAAGTTGGTCAATAGCCTCATCTGATTTTGGAGGCGTGACACTAGGAATAGGTCTGGGTAGAGGAGCTGTGGCAATCTTGGGAGGAGGGGATGAGGGGGATGAGGGAGATGAGGGGGATGAGGGAGATGAGGGAGATGAGGGAGGGAGGGAGGGACGGAGTGAGGGAGTGCGGGAACTAGGGGTAGATGGGGAAGTGGCGGAAGTCTTTTCTCCCCCTGCTCGCCTGCTCTGTTGCTCTGCTGCTCTGCTGCTCTGCTGCTCCCTGCTCCCTGCTTGTCCTTTCGCCGGAGTTGCTGGTGCTTTAGCCACAGCCACGGTGGTGGAGCAGGTTTGAGAACCTCCTGCTACTTTAGTTGGGGCAGTTGTAGGCTTTTTTACATATCGGTTGATGGTGGTTTGTAACCAAGCAGTATCTAACTGAGCCGATGAAGCCGCATCTACACCCCAGCGCCAGCCAAAAAAGGTGGAACGCTCATTAGCTACCACTGCTGCTGGATTATCTTTGGAACCCCAAACAGCAGCAGCTTGAGTTGTGAAGTTATCAGGAATCACGACGCCACCGCGTACCTGACCAAAGAGTCCGTTTTGATTTGCCCATTCTAGGAATTTTGCTTTTGGTGATGGTTGTAGCTTTTGTGGACTATCAAGGCTGAATCCCCAATAGCCGCCTAGAAGAGTTCGCAGTAGCTGTCGCACTCCTGGGGCTGACAAACTCCCGACAGGACCGCTGGCAATTATGCGCCCTCCCTTGCTCATCCACTCTTCGAGGGCAATGGCTTGTGGGGGCGATAATAACTCGATATTTGGCAAAAATAAAACCACGCGATCGCCCCAATCTGCTGCATCCTTCACACTTGCAAGAGGAATCACGCAATACTTCACCCCAGCCGCCTGTAAGCGGTTTGTGATCCCCGTCCACTGATTTGCATTTTCTTCGCTATGGACTATGCTCAATACCGGTTCTGAAGTTGCCGCGCTGGCTGGCAAAACGTTTAATAGATTAAATATTAAAAAATTAAAATTTAGAATTAATATTCCTGCTTTTTTAATTTTCAATTTTATCTTTTTACTTCGTCTTTTCTGATTTCTCACTCTTCACCCTCACCTTGAAAAATTCAAAATTCGCTCATTCAAAGTTCAAAGATGAATTTTGACATGAAATTATAAAAGATTAACTTTTGTCGCCGTTCATTGGTTGAATGCACCTTTGAATGAATTCTTCAACTCCTGCTACTGGAAATATTTTTGTATCCAGCTTACAAGCCACATCCTCAACACTTATATCATCTAAAAATACCAATTCACCATGTTTGAGCATGACACTTGGCAGCAAAATTCCATCTCCCAAATCTTGCCCCTGTAACTTCAAAAGCAAATCATGACCAGTTAGCAAGCCAGTAACGGTAATATTTTGTCCCCAGTAATCACTTGACAAAGCACACATTTTGATATCTAAACCCTCAACAGAATTCAATTGCTTCAAAATAGGTTGAAACGCTTGTTCTACTGCATTACCAACTATCCAAGTCAATTTTCTCGGCTGAACTTTTGGCGGTAGCAACTTGTTTGCTGTTTCGGCAAACTGCTTAAGAAACAAACGAATAGAACCGACACCGTTATCTATTTGAGGATAATCTTTGTATTCTGCTTCGGTTGGTAATTCCTCTCCAGCAATCAAAAACCACTCATCAGCTAGCCAAACACAGCTTTGTCGTTGTTTCTTTTGAAATTCCTGCTGTAGCGATCGCACCTGGGAAATGACTTCTCGTGCTTTTTCTCTGGTGACAGGTGTGAGTTCATCTTCTTGGGGACGAAACCGCGTTAAACCCACTGGTACCACTGCCACAGAGGCAACAGCTGGCACTTCTCCAGTATGAAAAGACGCTAAATCTCTTAATGTCTGTTCCAGATGGATACCATCATTGATACCAGGACAAAGCACGACTTGTGCGTGAATTTGCAGTCTTCTTTTTTGGAACCACTTGATTTGCTGCAAAATTTGTCCTGCACGGGGATTTTTCAGCAGTCTAATTCTAACATCGGGTTCCGTCGCATGAACCGACACATACAAAGGAGATAGCCGCATATTTTCAATTCGCTGCCATTCTCGTTCTGTTAAATTAGTGAGAGTTAAGTAAGACCCATACAAAAAGCTCAGGCGATAATCATCGTCCTTTAGGTACAAACTTGAGCGCTTACCTGGTGGTTGCTGATCAATAAAGCAAAACGGACAACGGTTATTACACTGAATCAAACCATCAAATAGAGCTGTTTCAAACTCTAGCCCTAAGTCGTCGTCATAGTCTTTTTCAATTTCAAGATGATGGGTTTTGCCAGCAGTGTCTAAAACTTCTAGTTCTAGTACCTCATCAGCACACAAAAACTGATAATCTATTAAATCGCGAGGTTGTGTACCGTTGATGCTGATGATCGCATCTCCCACTTCAAATCCAATTTCTGCGGCGATGGACTCTGGTAGGACTTTTGTAATTCGGGCAGGATGAATGGTAGTCATAAGTTGTGAGTTATAATATACGGGCTATTATTTATTAGTTAATATGCGATAATTAATCGTCTGGGAAGTTGTAGAGTCAAACGAGTGATACTCTACAAGCTTATAATTTCTCGCTACTGATTTTAACTTACCTGGAATCAAAGTAATATTTATAATTTATCCAAGAGTCGATAATAGACTTTAATTGATTTAATAAAGAATAAAAATCAGTGTATTAACTTTAATTTTGCATAAAATGAAATCTCTCTATGATTGTCAACTTTAAAGTCGTAACAGCAGCGTAGAGTTCGAGTGCGGAAAATAATCTCAAGCAACCGTGTACTGGTGGTAACTTTATTACTGAGTATCGCACTACTTTTTATGATAGGGATTTCCCTGTCATTCGGAGCAGTGGCGATGACTCCAGCCCAATTATGGCAAGCAATCCTGCGTAAAGGAGACACACTCACTCAAACGATTATCTGGGATTTACGACTACCGCGTACCCTAGCCGCAATGCTAGTCGGTGCAGCCTTAGGAATGTCTGGTGCACTGCTTCAGGGAATGCTACGAAACGGACTGGCAGATCCGTTCTTACTCGGTATTTCTGCTGGTGCAGGTTTGGTAGTTGTGCCAATAATCACCCTTGGAGTATTGCAGAGTTGGGTTCCTTTGGCTGCTTGGATTGGCAGCTTACTAACAACAATTTTCGTTTATTTTCTGGCTCGCAGTGGTGATGGTATTTCCATTGAACGGTTAATTTTGGGTGGAGTCGCCGTTAGCTCATTATTTGGGGCGATTCAATCGGTATTGTTGCTGCTGGCAGACGATGGACGGGTGCAAGCAGCGTTAAATTGGTTAATTGGTAGTTTGAATGGAAGAGGATGGAATCTGGTGGCGATCGCCGGACCTTATATTTGTTTATCCTTACTGTTGGGCTGTCTGTTGGGGCGTAGTGTTAATTTGCTCAATTTAGGTGATGACTTGGCAGTTGGGTTAGGAGTTTCTTTAGTGCGATCGCGCATTTTTATTGGCGCTATTGCCACACTATTAGCCGCAGGTGCTGTGAGTGTTGCGGGATTGATTGGCTTTGTCGGCTTAATCGTTCCCCATGGTATCCGCTTGTTTGTTGGCACAGATTATCGCGTTGTTTTGCCATTGAGTGCTGTTGGCGGTGCTTTCGTCCTCACAGGCGCTGATTTGCTCTCTCGCTTAGGCGCTGTGGAGTTACCAGTTGGTGCTGTCACCGCACTGTTTGGATCACCTCTGTTTATCTGGTTGCTGTATCAACGCAAAGGAAATTTTAATTAGTCATTGTAGAGACGCGCCATGGCGCGTCTCTACATCTCATTGGGAGGCAGTGCGGTGGACGGGTTCCCCGGCATAAAGGAGCCAGCCGCGTGGGCGGCTCTGCCGACTTGAGCGGACTGGCGTCACCTGCCGTTCATTAGTAAGGGTTTTAGAGGCTTTTACATTTCTTAACATAGTTCGGTTTCTTTCTACCTATCTACTTAGATCTGATTTATAAACTTAACAATTGATGTTTTTGGGACAGGTTATGTATATTCAAAGTAGATACATATGAAAGTAACATTTGAACGTGTCATTTTTCAGGCAACATCATTAAGGAATTTATGACCACCATCATTACGAAGTGGGGAAACAGCTTAGCGGTTCGTATTCCTAGAGCATTGGCAGAACAGGTACAAATTCAAGAAGGAAGCGATGTGAGTTTGAGCATTTCGGGTGACAGCATTGTCATCACACCAAGAAAGCGGAAAAAATATACGCTTGATGAATTACTCGAAGGTATGACACCAGATAAATTCCATTCTGAAGTTGATACTGGAATCGCTATGGGGAATGAAATTTGGTGAGTAGTTCATACATTCCAGACAGAGGTGACATTGTTAAGTTGGAATTTGGATTAGTGGAAATTACGGCTGATTTGGTGAAACAGGCATTCGAGTTAAGATCAGGTATGTCGTTTGAAGAAATCGCCAAAACACTAAATACTGAAATAGTTGTGTTCTAGGGTTTTTTAAATTAAAATAATCGAAAGAGTCTTATTTTGCTCTACTCTATTTCCTGAAAAAAAATTTGCTCTCGCTCCGCTGACACAGAGAAAAGAAAAAAGAGTAAAGGGTAAAAGGGCAAAACTATAAAGGGCTACTAAGACCTCCCGAACACGCAGACAACACGAAAACCAATATAGTTGACGATGTTGTCGCGCTCCGCCCTATGGCCGCAGCCGCGAGACGCGGAACGGCAGCTTACAGGAAGGAAGTCCCAGGAACCGCCCCGCAGCAGTGTACGATTATCATTATCATTTATCCATGCACTGCCATCTTTGGGTGCCCCTTGATAGTTCTCATGCCAAGTATCAGCACACCATTCCGAGACATTGCCATGCATATCGTATAATCCAAAGGCATTAGGTGGAAAGCTTCCTACTGGGATGGTTTGTTGTCGATACTCTCCCGTGGGAGCATTTCCGTAAGTGGAGTTACCGCGATAATTTGCTAAATCAGTCGTTATCGTCTCACCAAAGTAAAAGGGTGTCGTTGTACCTGCACGACAAGCATATTCCCACTCCGCTTCGCTGGGTAACCGATAATCCCTTCCCGCTGTGAAATTTATTCTAAAATTAAGTCTAGCACAGAATTCCAATGCATCATACCAAGAAATTTGCTCTACTGGTCGGTCATCTCCTTTAAAGTGAGATGGATTTGGGTCTAGTTCTTTGTTGACTTGAGGTAAAGCTGCTACGGCTCTCCATTGCGCTTGAGTGACGGGATATCTACCCATGAAGAAGGGTTGAACAGTGACTTCATGCTGAGGTTTTTCCCTATCATTTCCTTCCCCTTCTGGCGAACCCATTATAAATTTGCCACCAGGAATTGCGACCATTTCTAAGGTGATACTATTTCCTAAGTCTTCGGTGAAGTATTGAGCTTGTTTGGTTTCTCGTTTGATAATTTCACCGCCACGGTTGACAGTGACGACATTAAATTCAAAAACTTCAAAATATTGTCCTTCTAATTCCTCGGCAAAACGCGCATACTCTCCTCCCAATTGTCGTAAAACTTGAGCCTTGAGCTGTGCAAAGGGACGAATCTTTGTTTTTAAGGAATCTTCCCCCTGAGACACAGGTGTAAGCAAACGCGCTTCAAATTCCCGTACTGATAAACCGAGTCGTTTAGCGACAAACTCAGATACGTTATCAATGACTGAAATTGTTTTACTAACTGGTACAGACTCTAGCAGTAATTCTCTTACCCCTTCAACAAACTCATACTCAATATAATCAGCGTCTGTATCTTGGCGAATAGATGTTAGAGGTTTGAGCAATCCACTCATAAACACCTCCGCCACATGAATTTGTGATGATTGCGAGAGCAGGGTTTGCTGAATTAGTTGCACGACTGGTAAACTAACGGGTGCAGCTGCCATTAATCCAGCTAACCGACGAGCAAGGGGAGAAGCTGTGGCGCGAAATCGACTAACTAACGCTTGTGGAGTCAGGTTGAGTTCTTTGTGTTCTGTTAATTGTTGAGTGTCCCTGTGTTCAACCACATTTACAGAGGAAAATTTAAACCCTGCTGTTTTTACATTCCCTAAACCTGCTAAAACCTGTGACCATTTTAGTAAAGGTTCAGGTTCTAGAGTGACAATGGGAACAGGGATAGAATTTTGAATTTTGTTTGCGTCTTCTTGGATAGCATTCTCAATTTCATCAGTTGTATCTTTATCCCAAGTTTCTACAATCAGATGAGAATTGAAAACTCCAGGGTTAAGAGAACGCAGTAGAACAGGTATTTCTGAAGCTAAAGGTGTTCGTTCCCAAAGCCGTTCAGGGAGTAATTGCAGAATAGTCATTAAACTCTTACGTCCCCACAGCTCTAATACTGGATGAATAAACTTCCTTCGCCAAGCGGGAGAAATACAATCACTCACCAGTAAAATTAAACGCTGTCCCTTGGGGTCAATCAATACCTCAGGAGTATACGGAGTTGAACTATCAGCACCTGTACTATTTTGAGGGAATAATTGTACCTTTGTTTCAGTAACCTTTAATTCCCAAGTTCGCACATCCCGAAACGCACCGTGATGTTTTAACAGCCGTTGGAGTTCGGTGATAGTCTGTTTCCAGACAGCGGTGGAACTGCTTTGTTCAACTACCAACCCTAACTCTAACCATCTTTCTGGCGCAGGTTTTAGAACTGGTACCCAAATTTTTTCTTGTGCAATGCGGCAAACGGTTGCTTCTTCATCCAGTATATTTTCTGTAGGAGATGGAACTTTCCGCATTAAAGGACGAAGTGCACGTCCTAAAGCTAGAACATTTCTCAGTGCTACAGCCGCAGGTACTTTGATAGGAATTGCTTCCCGATTTTCTGGAGACTTTGCGGAACTTTGCACAGAAGAGGGAAGATAGACTTCAGCACGAGGTTCTGTGACTTGAGTTCGGGTTCGGGGTTGATTAGTTTTGGGTGGCTTTGGTTTTGATACTGTTGATTGTTGCGATTGCTGTTGCGATTGCTCAGACTCTTCTATATGAACCGCCAACCAGATAATTTCTGCTAACTCGCGGGCGGTTAGGTCGAAGCCTGCTTGTTGTAGAATGGCGATCGCCCGCTCAATCATATCCCCTCTGTACTGCTCAAGTATTGCAGCAACCGTTCGATGAACTTTTCTTTTTTCTGTTCTTTTTCTCCATCAACAACAGAATCAAGCATCGGAGAATCAGGCAAATGAGCCGTACGGGTTAACATATAAATGGCATTGAGTAATTGGTCTGTTGCCAAGTCTCCCTTATCCCGTCGGTTGACAAATTTCTCAATAATTTTGTCTGCTTGTCCAATAATATCTCCTAAATGCGCTTTGACAATCGCTTCTAACTCCTCACGAGTCGGTTCTCGTAAATCTAATCTCAAGCAGCGCCGCAAGAAAGCGGGTGGAAATTCTCTTTCGCCGTTACTTGTGAGGACAACAAACGGAAACGCCTGACACTGCACCTTTCCTTTAACGATGGTTGTCGTTTGGTTATCATAAGTTTGTACAACAATTTCAGAAATTTTATCTGCTATCCTTGCTAGTTCGGGAATCTCATATTCCCCTTCTTCAAAGATATTTAATAAATCATTGGGTAAATCAATATCGCTTTTATCCATTTCGTCAATTAATAACACCTTGGGATTTTTTGAAGGAAGTAACGCCGTTCCCAAGGAACCCAATTGAATATACTTGCCAATCTCAGCTAAATTTTTCTTATTATCTTTGTCACTATTATTCTTATCACTATCTTTATTATCCTGACTCATTTGAGCATCTTGTAACCTACCAATGGCATCATAACGATAAAGTCCTTGCTGTAAAGTCGAGCGAGTCGTAATGTTCCAACGCAAAACTTCTCCCAGTTGTAATTCTTTAGCCACCGCATAAGCTAAAGAAGTTTTGCCTGTCCCCGGTTTTCCTGTCACCAATAAAGGACGACGCAAATATAAAGCTGCATTGACTAGCTCTATTTCCTCACCCCTCGCCTGATAAGTGATACCTCGTTCTTCTTTGTCAAATCTGCGCCAGTTAGGAGGCTCAGGTAGGCGCTCAATTCCATTGTGGGGTTTTTCAGGAGTTCCTTGAAAGATTTTCCAAGATGTCATGATGGTGTTGTATATTTAATCTGAGGTGGCAATATATGAGGATTTTCCCATAGCAAGGAGAGATGATGTCCGATGCGCTGCTCAGAATCATAAGGAAAATCATCTGAACGCTTGCGTTTGACTCGCTCTGGTAATTCTGTTATTGAACATGTCAGGAGTTCATCAAGTTGAACTTGATGATGTGAGTTTTGTAATTCCTGTCTTATCCATAACGCAACTGGAATTGCCGTTTGATTCATCACTTGAAAAAATTCCTTCGACGGCGGTTTCAACAGTTTTAAAGCAATAGCACTTTCTTGATTTAATCTAGAAAATAGTTCTTGCCAAGAATGACAGTCACCAGAAGTACAACACTCAGAGCAGGCGTTCTCAGTTAGCTCCTTTAAAATCTTCCACTTCTGTACCCAAACATTTCTATAACGATATTCCTTTAGTAGGCGATAACTAGAACGAACAATAACTTTATATAAACTGCCTATAGGAATTGCTAGTTCTTTTTGAATTCTCCAAGTATCAATAGGTTCGTTTAAGAGTTCATAGGGTAAGAAAATCTCAATCGTTGGTTGGCTAGAGAAGTCAGTTAGGTATGGAGTTATTTTGTCAAGATAGTCTTCTAGTAAAGAAGGGATTTGTTCTAGAGTAAATGTTTCTTGCTCCTGTTCTTCGATTTCTAAAAATTTATAACCTTCTCCTGTCAGATGATTGAATTTCTCATTTGCTCCATCAGGGATAAACCAAGCCGAAACAAAATAACGCTTTTTTTGTTGTTTACTTGAGTCTAGGTAAATAATCAGGTGATTTGGTATAGTTTCTTGTTCTTTGCTTGTTTTTTTCTCATCTTTCCGAAGAAGCAACTCAGAAAAATTCTCAAAACTCTGTTCGCCCCATTCCTTTAATTTATTAAATTCCTCAGGATGTAGCTTATTTTCTACATCTACTAAGAAACGAGCCACAAACTGCTCAGTACGGCTGTAAAGATTACTCCCTTGAGGCATATCCTCAAGATTATCTAAAATTTCTTCCAGATCATGAGCAGTATCAGTATTTTGATTGATATGCCAATCCTTAGGACAACAGGCTAGATAAGACTGCTTCATTTTTTCAAGATATTTTTCCTCGAAAGGAGCAAGTTTTTTAAAAGCATCAATTGTAATAGATAATTTCTGCAAGCAGTAATTACCAGAATTTCCCTTACGCGCACCATTAATTAATTCTTGGATATTACCTCGAATCTCAAAATTGGTTATTAATCTAGAGAGAACAATATCATAATCTGAATCTTGAGGAACTTCTGACTCATCTATATCAATTTCTTCACGTAGCATTATAATCAATCTGTCTCGCCTAGGGTAAGCAGATTTTAGTGCCTTTCTTATTTTTTTTATCTCATATCCAGACAAGCACATGAGTGACTACTCCATACCTACCAAAATGAAAATTCACAGTTGTTAACTCCATTCAAGTATCTACACCCTGGTTTTATTTCCTTCCGGAAATTCAACTTTCCTATTCTCGATATAAAATATTTACCATAGTGGTTGACCACTTCGTAAATCTGCCAATAAACCTTGCCTCTCTAAACGAGAACAAATAGCACTGAAGGGTGTTCCCGCGTTGTAAGTTGGATTTCTCCAGTCGGGATCACCGCTATGATGCAACGCTACTAAATTCCAGTTAATGTCAAAACATGGAGAACCAGAGGAACCAGGCTCAGTATTAGTTTTATATTTAACAGTTGTGCCATTTTCATTGATGCCAATAATAGCATCTGTGTCAAACGCCAATTTTAATGGCTCAGCTTTTGGATGTTGCACTATTAATAATGGAGTCTCAGGCAAAAAATCATAAGGTTCGGTAGGTAACGAAATCCATCCTCGCTGTGGAGCATTTGGATCAGAGTTTTTCCCTATCGCTTCTTCTCCAGGAACTCCATCTACTCGGAGCAAGGCATAATCTAGTTCGTCAGGTGTTGGTAAAGTATTTTTGGCATAAGGACTTTTATCAACCAGCCAGTCGGACTCTACTAAGCGATACTCTGTACCTTTGTTGATAATCTTGCCATCCGCTAGTTGTTTATAGTCAAAACGCAGAATAAGATTGCTGGCATTTGCTTGTCCTGAATCCACAGATTCGATGACATGATAATTGGTAATTACCACATTTGCTGCAATCAGAAAACCTGTTCCGAATTCTTTAGTATTATTGTTATTGGTAATTTCTATGCGGCACACTTGCGCTTCAATTGTGCCTAACTTTTCTCGCCATGTATTCACGTCTAGAAAACTATTCGTTTTCTTAATAATTTTCTCTAATGCGCCTCTTGCTGATAGCTGTGGTGGCATAGGAGTCGCAAGATTAAACTCCTGAGCAAAGACAAATAATGCTGAGTTTCCAGGATTTGACTCACGAGCACCTGCAATCAGTTTATCAACCCATCCCTCAGCTTCTGCTGCTTGAATTAATCTAAAGACAATTGCTTGTAAGTCATTGCCCATTGCTATTGCATTGAGGTTTTTTCCAAACTGGAATTTTACTACTTCAGCAAGTCTTTGCTGCTCTGGAAACGCGTCAAGTAGAGCTTGTGTGAATTGTTTGTATTGCTGACCATTTAGTTTCATGGGTTCTTCTACGCAAGTGCGGTTCTAGTTTGGATGTATGCAGTACAATTTTAGATCTCCATTCTTATACCATTTCACGTTAATCGCGATACATTTAAATTCTGTAGAGACGCTTCAAACAGCGCGTCTCTACACTACCGATTTGTATCATCCTTTTCGTAAAATGGTATTAACCCTTTTTCCAACTATTGTGTATTTTGACTCCTTTTATCTTTAACTTTCTTCAATGCCATTAGAAACACACAATCTCACTGGTGGATACGCAGGTAAACCGATTGTTCAAGAAATCACTCTCGCACTGCAAGCGGGAGAATGGCTAAGTCTTGTAGGTGCGAATGGTTCAGGAAAATCCACCCTCCTAAAACTCATGAGTCGCCTGCTGAAACCGCAAACAGGCGCTGTACTACTTGATGGTAAAGCCATTCACACCCAAAAAGCTGCTGTTGTCGCCCAAAAACTGGCATTATTGCCGCAACAGCAAACGATACCTGCGGGGTTGACGGTGCGACAGTTGGTGTCTTTAGGACGTACACCCCATCAACCTTGGTGGCAATGGGAATTAGACGCAGAGGATAGAGATAAAGTAGAGAGAGCCTTACAGTTAACGCGGATGCAATCTTTGTGCGATCGCCCTGTAGAACAATTATCCGGTGGTGAGCGACAAAGAGCTTTTTTGGCGTTGGCTTTAGCGCAAGATCCGCAAGTTCTGCTGTTGGATGAACCGACGACTTATTTAGATATTTGCTACCAGTTACAGTTACTAGAACTGCTCAAACAGCTTAACCAAGAACAAGGCTTGTCAATTATCACAGTGTTGCATGATGTAAATTTGGCAGCAAGATATAGCTCTCGCATTGCACTGTTATACCAAAGTAAAATTTGGGCTGTAGGAGAACCAAGGGTAGTTTTGACGCCTCTTAATTTGGCTAATGTTTTGGGCGTAGAAGTTGCTGTGTTGGAAACGCCAGTTGGTTTGCAAATTTGCTCCTTGGCTGCTATTGGTGATGAGTAGCAAGCTGCATTGAGCAATGAATAAAAATTATGGGGTTATTATGCAACGTCGTTTCATACTATTTGGGTTAATACTGTGGTTGAGTTTGGGCATTTTTGCTTGCACAAATGCAACGACTGAACAGGCAAAAAATACAGAGGCAAGTACTATCTCTACATCGCAGCAATCCCAATCAGTCAAAATTGTCAGCCTCACATCTCTTTCGGCTGATATTGTTTATCAACTGGATAACAAAAAACTAGTGGGTATATCTGGTAGCAGTTTATTCAAAAACGACTCACGATTTAAAGATATTCCCCGTGTGAGTGAGGGACAAGCAACACCAAATTTAGAGAAAATCGTAGCATTGAAACCAGATTTAGTTATTGGCGCAGAAGGTTTTTCTAATCTGATTACCGACAAACTTAAAGAGTTAGGTATAACAACTTTACTTACCAAAGTTGACAGTTGGGAAGGATTACAAGAGTTAACCAAAACCCTGGCAAAAATTGTTGATGCAGACTCAACTCCATTATTAAACCGCTATCAAACTTTTTTGCCAGATAAGCTAACTCAGAATCCTTCTACATTAGTGCTTGTTAGCCGTCAACCAATTTTGTCACCAAGCAAAAAAAGTTGGGCGGGAAATTTGCTAGAGAAATTTCAAGCAAAAAACCTCACAGCTGATTTACAAGGTAAAATTTCAATACCAGGTTATGTGACGCTTTCTGCTGAAAAAGTTCTCGAAGCAAATCCAGATGTATTAATTGTTGTTAGTCCCCAACCAGGACTATTAGAAAGTTTCAAGTCAGAGTCTTTTTGGAATCAACTCAAAGCTACCAAAAATAATCGAGTTTACGAATTCGACTATTACGGGCTTGTCAATCCTGGTAGTGTAGATGCGATTGAAAAAGCTTGTCAGCAATTAAAAGTAGCCCTATCTGGCTAGAAGTAAACAGTCAATATAGCGGACTCAATTGAGTGCAATACATCAGGAGATAAGAACCACAGATGGACACAGATGGACACAGATAAATTATCTGCGTCCATCTACTTCGGCGTCCATGTGCGGTTTTAAAGAGCCAAAAATCAGATTTTTGCAACAAATCTCATCAAATATTTTTCAATAATCCTGCTCCAATTGCCCCTAGGATAAGTACGCCAAACACCAATCTATACCAGATAAATACCCAAGTGCTTCGGTTTTTCAAAAAGCGCAACAACCCAGCGATCGCCATGTAAGAAAATATCGCAGATGAAACGACGCCAACTACCAGGGAAACTATCCCTGCACTCTCTAACCCTTGTCCGAAAACATCTTTTAACTCAACTAACCCAGCTAAGGTAATGGCAGGGATACCTAGCAAAAAGGAAAATCTAGCTGCTGTTGCCCTTTCTAAACCAATAAATAATCCTGCTGTTAAGGTAGAACCGGAGCGCGAAACACCAGGAATTAATGCCATAGCTTGAGCTAATCCCATGAATATACCATCTGACATATTCAATTGGCTAAACTCTCGCTTTCGTGTGCCTAGTTTTTCTGCAACCCCCAATAACAGTGACATAAAAATTGAGGCACCTGCGATCGCAGCCAGACTCCGCAAAGGTGAATTATCAAAATCGGGAATGAATTTTTTTATTAGAAGTCCAAAAAAGACAATTGGCAACGTTCCGATGAGAATTCCCAAAGTGATACGAAAGTCCTTGTCTTGGTAATCAGAACGCGCGATCGCTTTTGTTGTGCCTTGGGCAAGTTGTGTCAAATCGCTCCAGAAATACCACACTACAGCAGCAATACTTCCAAGCTGAATGACAGCGGTAAAAGTTACCCCCGGATCACCCCATCCAAGGAGCACGGGCACAACCTTTAAGTGTGCTGTGCTACTAATGGGTAGAAATTCCGTAGCTCCTTGTACAAAACCTAAAACCAAAGCTTGGAAAATATTCATTTGTTGCACCCCATCAGTCCCTACGTTGGGCTGGGTGGCAAGAACTTTTATCGGTACTGCTAGAACCGAGATCATCGCGGATGCAGCACTTAAAAGCAAAAATAATTGACGTTTTGATAAAGCCATTCCTTTACCTATGCTCACTGTCTCTACAACCAAATACACACACAGCCCACACACAAACCCGGAGGCAAAATAGCTTTTTCAGGAGTGCTACGTGGTTAAACTCACGCATCAAGTCATGAACCCACAGCCAGTAGTCCAAAGTTGTAACTGTAAAAAATATAATAATGGCTTCTAAGTATTTTTCAATAGTCCAGTCGCGATCGCAACCAGAATTGTAGCCCCAAAAGCCAAACGATACCAAACAAATATCCAATTGTCGCGGGTTTGAAGATATCGCAGCAACCAAGCAATCGATATATAAGAAAATACAAACGTAGAAAGTACCCCAACACTCACCACCACCAAGTCAATTTTGCCCAACGCCTCTTTCAAAAACTGATACATTGTTGCAATAGTCAAGGCTGGAATCCCTAACAAAAAGGAAAATCTTGCGGCTGTTTGTCTCTGGAGTCCTAAAAATAAAGCAGTCGTAAAAGTGGAACCAGAACGGGATACACCAGGTGCTAGCGAGAGCATTTGCCCCAACCCTATCAAAAACCCATCTTGCATTTTTAGTGCGCTAAAATCTCGCTTGCGACTACCAAATTTTTCTGCTGCTCCTAGTAAAATCGCTAAGACAATTGAATCGATGGCAATGGTACTCATGCTGTTAATCAAAGAGTTTTCATCATTAAGCACATCCTTCAGCAGAAAGCCTGCTACCAAAATTGGTAATGTGCCTATTGCTATACCAACGAGCAATTGCCATTCATTTCGCTGCCAATCTTTTTGCTGAAAAGCTGTCCAGCCTCCAGTCAAGATTTGACTGATATCTTTGCGGAAATACATTAAGACGGCAATGACACTGCCAAATTGAATCGTCGCCACAAATGCCTTTTGCCCCAAGAGTTCCCATCCAAATGCTTTGGTAAATACCTCTAAATGTGCAGTACTGCTGATAGGCAGAAATTCTGTTATGCCTTGGATAATCCCCAAGATAAATGCTTGAATGAGTTGCTCAATGAGGTTGGCTTCACCAGCTGTAGCGTTTTGAATTTCTCCCACCTGTGCCAGTTGTCCCCACACAGGATAAAGCAACCCATACCACTGTGTACTACCCGCCTCTAATATTGTCGTCATGACTCGGACTCCCAATATACCTGCGTAATTGTACTGGATTATCCAAATTTACGCTGTTTTCTTTGGTCTTTCCGGGTGGCACATAACACGCTCTGAAATTAAGCTAAAATCAATATGCCCCTAGGGGGGATATTATGTTGTGATATCTTAAATAAAATAAAGTTAAGTAACAAATATTAAAAAAATTGGTTAACAATACTTTGTCTTCTTACGCTGCTTCTACCACTACGATCGCGCCAATTGAGCCAACGAAAAGCGCTGACGTTCCTTTGTTATGGAAAGTCGCCTCTCAGCCAGCATGGTTAGTATTTGCGGCGGCGGTATTTTTGGTGTCTGTGCCTGTGTTTATCGAAGCGCCACTTGTGCGATCGCTGCCGTGGCTGAGTTTATCCTTAACATTAGGTTGGGTATGGTTAAGTTTTAAATTAATGTCGCGTCCCTCGACTTATGTGTGGGGAGATTTGCTCTTAGGATTTAGTTGGAGTTGGTTAGCAGGCTCAATTTATTGGGGCTGGTTACGTTGGGAACCGTTATGGCATTTACCTGTCGAGTCTATAGGTTTGCCATTCGCCTTGTGGTGTCTGTCCCGCAACTGGGGCAAAATAGGTAACTGGTTTTATTTAGGTTCTTTACTCGGTACAGTATTGACTGATGTGTATTTCTACCTGGTAGATTTAATTCCCTATTGGCGGCAAATTATGCAGGTAGAATCAACAGCTGATGTGGCACCAATTTTGCAAAGTGCCGTCGTGCAAGTACAAACGCCTTGGGGACAAGCTTGGGCGCTCATTCTTGCCATAGCGTTGTTAACCGTCGGGATTTTGCCTTTAGCCAAGAAGCAGCGGCACTGGTACGCTTTTAGTGGAGCAGTTTTGAGTACTATTTTGGTAGACTGCCTATTTTGGCTGGCTGCAGTTCTAGCATGATAGTTTCGCGCCAAGACGCAAAGGCGCAAAGCACAGCTAGCTACTCGGAAATTTTTAACGTTTTCACCTGTAGTCAGCGCTTTAGGGATTTCCAAGAAATAAATTATCCCGTGAGCAGTGGGGTGGGCGTCCCCGCCCGCCCAGTTAATAGGATTTTCATGTGTGGTGCTGTACTACAAGTTGAGGAACCACTAAAGTGCTTATTATCTACGAATCTCTATTACAGATTTGAAATGAAGCGAAAGTAGGCAATGCAGGCAACTGCAAAGAATTTTTGACAAAAGTTACAGTCAAACCTAGTAGCGGTAAATATTGTGGATATTAATAAGCTGTATATTAGTTTCTGATACTGCTGTGTTGATTAAGCGATCGCCTATCAGCCTTACTCAGTTCTGAGTACAAAGTACCGAGTAAAGAGTGGGATAATAAGTCGGTCTACTCCGCACTTAACATTCATTGCTCAGAACTTTTTTGCGCTGACTGCTTTTAGCTTAAGGCTTCTATTTCAATTAGAGTGGATGGAAAGAGGTGAAAAATTGTGAAACGATTGGTGCGTTTATTAACAATGTTTAGTTTGGTGTTAGGATGCTTGGGATGGCTTTCAACGCCTCAAATAGCCCAAGCAGCTGACTTCAACTCAATTGCTTTTCGTTCAGTCCCAGTTCTAGCAGTTGAGGGAACTCAAAGTTTGAGGAACCGCGCAGACGCTAGGCTGGCAGAGGTTTATGGTAAAAAAATTGATTTGAATAATACCAACGTGCGAGCTTTCCAAAAGTATCCAGGATTGTATCCCACTCTCGCAAGGACACTCATTAAGAATGCTCCTTACGACAAAGTAGAGGATGTGTTGGATATTCAAGGATTGAGCGAACGTCAAAAACAAGTTCTGCAAGCTAACCTAGACCACTTTACCGTGTCAGAAGTGGAATCAGTCTTCACCGAAGGAGACGACCGCTTTAACAACGGTATTTACAGATAATCGGACTTGCAGCTTATTAAGCTACCAGAACCCACTCCTTTCAGGGAGTGGGAATTAGTTTATTCAGCAAGAGGGAAAACGGGAACAAGGAAGAGCAGGGGAGCTCTTGAGCACCCGGTGCAGGGGGAGAAATCAATTCATAAGGTACGGCATTAGGAGTCTCTCCCTCATCCCCCTCATCTCCCTCACTCCCTCACTCCCTCACTCCCTCACTCCCTCACTCCCTCATCTCCCTTATCTCCCGCATCTCCCTCTCCCTCACTCCCCCCACCCCCTGCTTTGCTTCAGATAGATATTCCTAGCCAATTTGATGTCATCGTTGTCGGTGCTGGTGCTGCTGGACTGTACACGGCACTATGCCTACCTGCCGAATTGCGAGTCGGCTTGATTACCAAAGAAACAGTTTCTCTTTCTGCTAGTGATTGGGCGCAGGGTGGTATTGCTGCAGCGATCGCAAAAGAAGATTCTCCTTATTTACATATTGAAGACACAATAGCCGCAGGTGTTGGCTTGTGCGATCGCCCTGCTGTGGAATTTCTTGCCAAACAAGCTCCTAGCTGCATTCAATCGCTTGTAAACTTGGGAGTAGCCTTTGACCGTCATGGCAGCCAGTTAGCCTTAACCTTAGAAGCTGCTCATTCCCGCAACCGCGTTCTTCATGCCGCAGATACGACAGGCAGAGAAGTGATCACCACTCTCACCGCCCAAGCCCTGCGACGCCAAAACATTCAAGTCATTCAACAAGCTTTGGCGTTAGGTTTATGGTTAGAACCAAAAACACAGTCGTGTCAAGGAATTAGCCTGTTTTACCAAGGTCAAATCAGCCTCGTCAGAGCAAATGCTGTCGTTCTGGCAACAGGTGGTGGAGGTCAGGTGTTTGCCCAAAGCACAAACCCCGCTGTTAGTACAGGTGATGGAGTGGCGATCGCATGGCGTGCTGGGGCGATTCTCCGAGATTTGGAATTTGTGCAATTCCACCCCACTGCTTTGACAAAACCAGGTCGTTTTCTCATAAGTGAAGCTGTACGTGGCGAAGGCGCACACCTTGTTGATAATGAAGGGCGACGTTTTACCTTTGATTATCACCCAGCAGGCGAACTTGCCCCCAGAGATGTGGTGAGTCGGGCAATTTTTAGTCACTTGCAACGCACTTCAACTGACCTCGCAACTGCTCATGTGTGGTTAGATATGCGCCCCATCCCTGCTGAAAAAATTCGCCACCGTTTTCCCAACATCATCAAAGTTTGTCAACACTGGGGTGTGGATGTCTTCACAGAACCCGTTCCCGTCGCCCCTGCTGCTCATTACTGGATGGGTGGCATTGTTACCGATTTCATGAACCGGACAAACATTCCCGGTTTATACGCAGTCGGAGAAACCGCAAGTACTGGTGTGCATGGAGCAAATCGCCTTGCCAGCAATTCTCTGCTGGAATGTATCGTATTTGGCGCACAGATGGCTCATTTGCAGCCTCTAGATGTGAGTAGACCAGAAGACGTGCCAGTAGTTCCTAAGCGAGAATTTTCTGCCAATGTCGCTGAATGGCAACCTCAGCAAGAAAATTTAGAACGACTGCGAGAAAACATACCGCGTCTGGTTTGGCAAAGTGCTGGTATTTGCCGGGAGCAATCAGGCTTAGAAGCAGCGATATCAACCATTAAGTCCTGGCAGCAAGATTTTACTTCTTTGCCGATCACTCAATTCTTGTTGTCTGTACATCCTACAGAATCAGCTCGTTTAGACATACCTGATGTTGAACGACAATTGCGATTGTGGGCAGAAACGCGTAATTTATTGGATGTCGCTTTTTTAATCCTCAAAAGTGCTGGCTTTAGAACCGAAAGCCGGGGAGGGCATTACCGCTTAGATTACCCTCAACTAGACCCTAACTGGCAAGTCCACACACTTGTACAACAAAATAATTGGTGGAAATCCCCAGTGTTGAGTCATTAAAATTTTCAAGCCTTTATCGAGTCCCACTCCCATGCTGGCTATCAGGACCACCATAATTTGGTGGTTCGTAGTTCTTATCTAAGTCAGCATCACAAACAACTTGCTTGAACACTTGAGTATCAAGCTTGAGATTTGCCAAGTCTTGATTATAGCAATTCTCAATTGTATGCACTACACGGTAGGGGCACGACAAAGAACAGCCCGTACTTTGACTGTGTTTCACTCCATTGACAACTACTTTTTGTGTGGTGTCCGAATCCACAGCAGCCGCAGTATCAGCAATTTTGGGAGTTATCAGATAGGCTCCGATAAAAAATAGCACAACGCTAGTCAGTCTCAAGTTAGTTCTCATACGCTTCAGTAAATTCCCTTAATTTAAAAAAAAAAGTATTATTTTTTTACTTATATAGGATGACAGATGATTTAAGAATTTATAAAGTTCACACTGTCATCCGGATTATTACTTAGCTTTGCCATCTTTCTAAAGTGGTAAATAGCAGCTTTACCATAGGGCTATTTTTACTACTTTTTATCTTAAGTTAAGTTTTATTATGAAAATGGAGTCATTTACCTCTACCTGAAGATTGAGATGCTTACAGGTGAATACCAGCAATTTACTGGTATCATAAGTTTCAATTAGCTAAGATGCAGCTTGTAAGGTAGGCATCATGACTAAAGAAAGCCAACTATATAGCAATACGGTTGGTGATAAGACTTGATCCTCCCTAACCCTCCTTAAAAAGGAGGGAATTAAGCCCCCTTTTGTAAGGGAGTTGGAGGTAGCTTTTATAACTAAACAGTATTTACTTAACTGTATTGAGCTATACAGTCAGTAGATGGCGGAAGCAAAAGTTGAGGAATTCTTCGTTGTGGTATATGGGATGTAAGCCCACAACTTAGGTTAATTAGGCAAACTCATATCGGTTTTTCCCGAGATGCTTGGCACGGTACATTGCATTGTCTGCCAGCTTAATCAAAGCTTCACTGTCTTGGCTGTTACTTGGGTAGACACTGATGCCAATACTGGCGGAGATGTTAATTATATGTCCTTCTAAGACAATCGCCTCAGTCAGAGTTGTCAGAATTTTTTCAGCAACTGTAGCAGCAACTTGTACCTTAGGAATTGTCCGTAAAATGACGGTGAACTCATCACCACCTAGGCGAGAAACAGTATCACTGCTACGTAAGCAGTGAGTGAGACGTCGGGCAATGGTTATCAAGAGGCGATCGCCTATCTCATGCCCAAAGTTATCATTAACCTGTTTGAAACCATCTAAATCAATAAATAGTAGCCCTGTTAAGGAATTATTTTCCTGTGCCCACAAAAGCGACTCTTGAAGTTGTTCTGTAAAAAATTTACGATTGGGTAGACCAGTCAGAGGGTCGTGATAAGCAAGATAACGTAAGTGGTCTTCTTTTATTTTTAATTGTTTGTTCATCCGGGATAAGTCAGCGGTACGGCGTCTGAGTTCATCTTCCATCCGCTTGCGTATGGTAATATCTCGGATAATCCCAACTAAGAAGAAATTGCCACCGGCATCTTTATGAAGCGATCGCTTTGTGGCAATCACATGAGTGATTCCACGAGCGTCTGTGAAATCCTCTTCGTTTTCATGGGGTTGCTGCGTGTGGAAAACGAGATCATCTGAGGCATGAAAAGCATCCGCTTCATGCTTGGGGAAAAAGTCATAGTCAGACTTTTCAATTAACACATTTTCCGGATAGCCAATAAATTGACAATAAGCTTCATTTAAGACTATCCACTGATGTTTTTTATTTTTGACAAAAATTGGATCAGGAATCTTATTGATCAGTTCATGCAAAAACTCTTTGGAGCGTTTCAACTCTTCCTGACGATATGCAACTTGATAAGTGATTGCAATAGCTGAGCCGCTAAAGGCAAGCAACGCAGGTACAAGTGGTATCCACCAACCAAACAACAAAGCAAGGTAGGCGCTTCCACATAGCACGAAATATAATAATAGAATACTAAGAAAGCTTAAGCTTGGACGTTGTATTCGCCTAGTTACGACTGCTCCCAGATAAGCCCAAACACAAATCCACAACCATTCAATCGGGTGAAACCAAACTTTGAGTAAAGGTCTTCCTTCGAGGACGGCTGAGATAATCTCACTGATAAAATGAGCTTGTAGTTCAATGCCAGCCACAGGCTTGACCGTACCAATCAGACGGCTGGAATATGGGAAAAATACAAAATCCTGGAGACTGGTCGCAGTGGAACCAATAAGTACAATGCGGTCTTTAATCCAACTTGGTGGTACCTGATTGTTTAACACATCTCGCATTGATACCTTGCGGAAGCCATAACCTTCCACTGATGAGCTTGCGGTGCCAACTTTGGGAAAATTGGACAAAATTTGGTATCCTCTGTTATCAGCTCCCACGTAGCCACCATCATTAGGCTGAAAACGGCGAAACTCAGCCTTACCCAACTGTAAATACTCATGATTGTTTTTTGCTTTTTTGGGAGTAATACCTTCGGGCTTTAAATACATTAAAGCGAGTTTCAAAGCAAAACTTTCGTGTGCTTGATGATTAATGTGCCAGTACAACAAGCTACGACGTACTTTGCCATCAGCGTCATACACTACATTGTTAAAACCTACTCGGTCGGTCTGATTTAGCTGGGGTGGAGGAGAAACACTGGTGTTTTTATTATTGGACAGGAGTTCAATTCCAACCAAGTTTGGTATGGTTTTGTAAGCTTTAACCAAATCCTGATGACCTGGTTCCACTGGTAAATTACGGTAAATATTTAAACCAATAGCCCGAGGTTGGTTCTCTTTTAATTTTTGCAACACCTCAGCAATATACCGATCTGGAATTGGCCATGAACCGACTTGGTGTAAAGAACTTTCGTCAATCGCTACAATTGTAATACGCTCCTCTGGTGGCTCCTGTGGACGCAAATGAAAAAGATAATCCAGGGCTGCCCACTCTAAAAATTGCATGAATCCGAAAGAGCGCAGCAATAAAATGCAGATTGCGACGCTAGAAGCGGTAAAAATTTCACTGCGTCCTTGATTAAGTGGTTGTTGCAGTGCAAACAGCAACTTCACAAGACGCTGACTAAGCTGCTTACTTATTCCCATAACCTAGGTGGGAGAAATATTTTTATCTTTTTGTAATTATTAACTACCTGGCGGATGCAGTTCATAGGCTACCTTTAATGCTTTATAAGCTGTTAATCTACTTCTTGAGTTATTAAAGACAATCTCAGATGTCTCTGATATAAATTACTCACCATTTGCTAAAACGGCAATGGTATCTTTCGCAACATAGAAAAAAATAAGTCTAATGGTAGAGCAGAAGGTATAAAAAAAAATAAGTCAGATGGTACAGAAGTCATACATTACTACCACCTGACTTTTTTGTTTGAAGTTATCCTGCTTTTGTAGACTACTTAAAAGCGTCAGGAAAATTCTTAAAGTTGCGGGGACCTTGATAACCAGAAATTTGCGCTAATTTCTCTAATGCTTGCACGTTGGGATAAAGTTTACCGTTAATTTCCCAAGTAGGAAAGCCTTGAATGCCAGCTGCTTTGCACAAATCTGGACGGGCGTCTTTGCCCTGTGGGTCACACTCTATGTGCTTAATTTCTTGATACGCCTCTTTACCAAACAATTGCTTTTGTTCGTGGCAGTGAGGACACCACCAAGCTATGTATTCCTTGGCACCTATTTTGGTCAGGTGACGTGCCAACTGAATCTCTGCCTCACCAGAGGTCGTGGTAATGGTCCAACCCACTCCAGTTGTCGGATCTCCGGTTGGTCTTAAGCTAGGACTATTGCCAGCGTTAGCATTAGGGTTATTAACATTGGCATAAACGCCTAAAGTCCCAATCAGCGTTACCATGCCCACAACAATGGCGGTAAAGAAGATTTGTCCTATATCTTCCCATGTGCGACCAATCATCGTCAGCACTAAGAGGCTGGTGGAGAAGAGAGCCGAGGCAAGACAGTAGAGACAGACTGCTTTGATTTTGAAAAATAGCAGGTACATTAAGTACCCACTAAAGACAGACATGGCGATCGCACCTGCCAAAAGCAGCAACCACGTCCAATTTTCCAGCTTTGTCCGAGTATCTTTACTTTGTGCTGGGTTAACTGCCAAAGGAGCCAAAGCGAAGATAACCATGCTAGCGTAAGCGAGAAAGCCAAACAACGCTAAAGGCTGCCCCAAAACGGTAGCATAAGGGCTAGATAGTACTAAATCACAGCTATTGGTGGGGCAAGCGGCGGAACCTTGTGTCAACTTAACTACGGTGAGATAACCCGTTGTCAATGCACCAACAGATGCGATCGCGGCTATCAATATCCGCGACCATCTATGAATCCAGGGAGTAGAACGGCGGCGATTCATAAACTGCAATAGAAAATTAGGAATTGAGAATTGGTAATGAGTATTGGGTCATGCGACGTGAATGATGAATTAGGAATTGTGTTTTTCCTCATTTATAATTCATCATTCATGACTACCCATCACCCATGACCTATTCCGTACCTATGAGTGTAGCTTTACAGAAGGAATTGATTGTGTTTCCTCTTTAGAGTTCCAACCTTTACGTGCAGCTTCCACAAACTGACTCACCCGGTTTGGGTCTATCGGTTGCTCTCGCCGACCGTGGCGTTTCAGGGCACTCGAAACAATCACACCATCTGCCGCCACCAGGAGTGTACCAATATTTTCCCAACTTGCTCCACTACCAATAAACACTGGAGTGCCGTGAGCAGCAGAAGTTGCCATTTCCAAATCTTGTAGGTTTGGAGGATCACCTGTAGCCCAACCAGACATAATCACTGCATCTGCCAAACCGCGTTCAATTGTGTCTTGCACCGCAGTGGTGAGATTCACCGCACTCAACGGACGGGCGTGTTTGACCAACACATCGGCGAAAATTTTCACATCGCTGCCTAACTCTCTGCGATAGCGTAGCAGTTGATGAGCTTCTCCCTCAATGATTCCCTGGTCGGTTGCCATGACACCTGTCAGTACATTCACGCGAATGAATTGCGCTTTTGTGCAGGTGGCGATCGCTATTGCGCTTCTGCCATCGTTCCGCAAAACATTTATACCTACAGGTAGCGTCACCAAATTCTGTATCCGCTGTACCACTACGGTCATGGCACTCACAACCGCTGGATCCACCTGGTTTTTGGGAAACGGCGCGTCGAAAAAATTCTCCACAATAATGCCGTCAACCCCTCCACTTGCTAGGGCTGTTGCTTCTTGTTCGGCACGGTCTATAACTGCTTTCAGGCTACCTCCCCAGCGCGGCGAGGTAGGTAACGGTAGTAGGTGAACTACGCCAATAATTGGTGTTCGGGTTTTAAATAGCTGATATAAAGTCACGTCTTTAACCCGCTTTACGGAGTCTTCAGTCCTTAGTCCTTAGTCATTTGTTATTATCGCTGGTAACTATTGACTATTTACTCATGACTCATGACTCATTACTAATTAAGTAAAGTAAAGGGCGCTGTACCTCCTTTGAGGTTTCAACCGTGCCTTCATTTCTGTCACGCATTTCATTTGCACCCTGTTAGCAGTTAGGATGCTTGCTACCACTGGTTTCTTCGACTTAATAATGGAAATTGCTTACCTCCACCTTTAGATGGAATTTAGCGTAACACTTTCCCTAAGATATGTTAAGATAACATATGGATAGAAGAGGAGTTTGCCGCTCATAAGACGCGAGGCAGCTTTCCGATGAACAGGCATCTCGCCTGCTCAAGGTACAGGCATTACCGCTATACAAGCGTAGTCACGCGATATTTTCAAAGGCTGGTAGCGACTTCTCCAAATGCGCCACACACACTTGGTTTAGGCAAGATGGATGACTCCGCTCCTGACCAAAACCAGTGTCATTTAGAGAGTGGCTTCCCAGTAGGTTGATTAATAATATACATTTTGCGGTAATGTAGAATACCAACAGGTAAAATTTTAAAAAAGATTAACTACTAGTGTCCAATTTATCTAAATTCTGTCTATTTTCCCCTGAAAAACAGATTAATAAAGCTATCATAGCATGAACTCCAGATTCATCATGGTAGTAGCTTGGTTTGACGGTGTGTAAGACTTTTGAAGGTCATGGCTTAGTTTCAGAGGTTTTGACCTCGTTGAGATCTTAAGCAAAAATTTTGCGCTCAAGGGCGTTTAAGTAGATGAAAAAACCTAAAGACTCTTTCTTAATATGGGTGACAAGCCAACAATTTCAATTTCTCACCTAGGCTGCGAGAAAAATCGAGTTGACACAGAACATATGCTAGGACTGCTGGTAGAAGCAGGCTACAGCGTAGATTCTGATGAACAGTTAGCAGATTATGTTATAGTCAATACATGTAGTTTTATTGAAGCAGCAAGAGAAGAATCTGTCAGAACCTTAGTGGAACTGGCAGAAGCAGATAAAAAAATCGTTATCACAGGCTGTATGGCGCAGCACTTCCAAGAACAGTTATTGGAAGAGTTGCCCGAAGCCGTAGCCGTAGTAGGAACCGGGGATTATCACAAAATAGTCGATGTCATTCAGCAGGTAGAACAAGGCAAGCGGGTTAAAATCGTAAGTTCACAACCAACCTACATTGCTGATGAAACCACACCCCGTTATCGAACTACGACTGAAGGCGTGGCTTACCTGCGGGTTGCTGAAGGTTGTGATTACCGATGCGCTTTTTGCATAATTCCCCACCTGCGGGGAAACCAGCGATCGCGTACCATAGAATCAATAGTGACCGAAGCAGAGCAGTTAGCAAGTCAAGGGGTACAGGAAATTATCCTAATTTCCCAAATAACCACCAATTACGGTATTGATATTTACGGCAAGCCGAAGTTAGCCGAATTACTCCGTGCCCTAGGGAAAGTTGATGTGCCGTGGATTCGCATGCACTATGCCTATCCCACCGGACTCACCCCAGATGTGATAGCGGCGATTCAAGAAACACCGAACATCTTGCCTTACCTGGATTTGCCCCTACAACATTCCCATCCAGATATTCTCCGCGCCATGAATCGTCCCTGGCAAGGACGGGTGAATGATGCGATTATCGAACGCATCAAAGAGGCGCTACCAAAAGCTGTGCTGCGAACGACATTTATTGTCGGTTTTCCAGGAGAGACACAGGAGCATTTTGAGCATTTGTTACAGTTTGTCGAGCGTCATGAATTCGACCACGTAGGTGTCTTCACCTTTTCACCCGAAGAAGGAACTCCTGCCTACAACCTACCAAACCAACTGCCCCAATTCGTTATGGATGAGCGGCGGAACGTATTGATGGAACTCCAACAGCCAATTTCTTTAAAGAAAAATCAACAGCAAGTTGGCAAAGTGGTCAATGTTCTGATTGAACAAGAAAATCCCGTAACAGGAGAATTAATTGGTCGTTCTGACAGATTTTCCCCAGAAGTCGATGGGCAGGTGTTAGTTCATGGGGAAGCACGATTAGGAACAATCGTGCCAGTAGCTATCCAAAATGCTGATGCTTACGACCTTTATGGTCAAGTTGTCAACAATTAATGGTTATTAGTTGTCATTATTAACCCATAACCACTAACTACTAACCAATCTATAAAGACCAAAGAAAAAAGACCAAAGAAAAACATAGGAGATTTGATGAATCTTTCGTTTCTAGATTTAGGAATTTCACAAGAGCGTGTTGAGCAATTAGAAAAATTAGGCTTTACCGCACCAACTAACATTCAAGCGCAAGCAATTCCGCACCTATTGGGTGGTCGGGATGTTGTAGGTCAATCGCAAACAGGAACAGGAAAAACGGCAGCATTTTCCCTACCGATCATAGAGCGGCTGGATGTGACTCAAAAAGCAGTCCAAGCTGTGGTTTTGACGCCGACTCGTGAGTTAGCCATCCAAGTTCACGATGCGATCAGCACCTTCATGGGAAACCAAGGATTGCGGATTTTAGCAATCTACGGTGGTCAATCGATTGAGCGCCAAATGTTACAACTCAAGCGCGGCGTTCACATGGTTGTTGGTACGCCAGGGCGAGTCATAGACTTGCTAGAGCGGGGTAGTTTGAAGCTAGATCGAGTGAAGTGGTTTGTGTTAGATGAAGCCGATGAAATGTTGAGCATGGGCTTTATCGACGATGTAGACAAAATTCTCTCACAAGCACCCCAAGAGCGCCAAACAGCGTTGTTCTCGGCAACAATGCCACCTTCGATTCGCCAATTGGTGAACAAGTTCTTGCGCTCGCCAGTCACAGTGACTGTTGAGCAGCCAAAAGCCGCTCCTAACAAAATTAATCAAGTCGCTTATCTTGTACCGCGTCATTGGACAAAAGCGAAAGCTTTACAGCCCATCTTGGAAATGGAAGACCCAGAATCGGCTTTAATCTTTGTCCGCACTAGACGTACAGCAGCAGAACTCACCAATCAACTGCAAGCGGCAGGTCATAGTGTTGATGAATACCACGGTGATTTGTCACAACAAGCACGTGAACGGTTACTGACACGGTTCCGCAATCGTCAAGTACGCTGGGTGGTCGCAACCGATATTGCGGCACGAGGTTTGGACGTTGACCAGTTGTCTCACGTGATCAACTTCGACTTACCCGATAGCGTAGAAACCTACGTCCACCGGATTGGTCGTACAGGTCGAGCTGGTAAGGAAGGCACAGCAATTTCTTTAGTACAGCCGTTTGAGCGACGCAAGCAGCAACTGTTTGAACGCCATAACCGCCAAAGTTGGCAAGTCCTGTCGATTCCTTCACGGACACAAATTGAGGCACGGCACATAGAAAAATTGCAAGTTCAGGTGCGCGAAGCTTTGGCTGGCGAGCGTTTGGCTTCATTTTTACCGATGGTGAGCGAGCTGATTGAACAATACGATGCTCAGGCGATCGCTGCGGCAGCGTTGCAAATCGCTTACGACCAAACCCGTCCTGCTTGGCTGCAATCAGAACTTGACATTCCAGAAGAAGAGATCATGCCGCCATCTCCCAAACCCAGGCTGCGGTCAAACCGTCGCGGCGATTCTGGTGAGCGCAGTCGCTCCGCTTGGGTACCATCAGACGGCAGCACGACAGAAGGAGACAAACACAGTTCCAAGCCCAAACTGCGGACAGGACGTCGCGATAGTTCCATATCTCCAAAAAAGCTAGGTTCTACCACAGCTAGAGAAACAGCTTCATAGTGACTAGTTATGAGTCATAAGTCATGAACTCCTGACTTTTGACTACTGACTTTTCGTTCACCCAAGGGTTGATAAGCTTATCAATCTGGGCAATTTCATCATCAATCAAAATCAGCCCAAAGTGCCAGTATGATTTGTCTTGGTTGGGCTGTTTTTGCTTTGGTAAAAGGTCAGTAGATTTGTGACATAAGACGCTGATAAGCTATTAAGCAAAGTAGGTAAGCTGTTCCAATGAACTTGTTGATGCCCTGCTTGAGCGTCTCTAAGCCCTTAAGTTAAATTCATCCATGTCATCTCACACAAATCTTGACTGGAACAAACCCCATCAATCTCCACTGCAGCGAATTTTAATTGTGGAAGATGATCCGGTTATGCGGTTGGGCTTAGAGCAATTCTTTGAAGAATACCCTGAATACCAAATTGTGGGAATGGCGGCTGATGGTTACACAGGTGTCGAAGTTGCCATGAGACTCCAGCCTGACTTAGTGGTTATGGATATTGGTCTTCCTCAGTTAGATGGAATTGCAGCGACAAAGCAAATCAAGGCGAATCTACCGAATGTACGGGTAGTTATGCTGACTTCCCATAATAATGAAACAGAGATGATTGCGGCCTTAGCCAGTGGCGCTGATGCTTGCTGTATCAAGGGTACGAGTTTGGAGCAACTTTCAGTAGCCATGAGTGCTGCTCAAACAGGAGCTACTTACCTAGACCCCTTGATTGCCCGCAAAGTCATCGAACATCTCAAACCCCCAACTTCTACTAAAAATACTAGTCAACTTTCATCGCGGGAGTTAGAAGTTTTAAAACTTATAGTTGACGGTCGAAGTAACCCAGAAATTGCAGCTGAACTTTACATGAGCATGAGTACCGTCAAAACTCATATACGGAATATTATGAACAAACTAGCTGTTAATGACCGAGTTCAGGCAGCTGTGGTAGCGCTACGTAATGGGTTGGTATAGTGGCAGTGTAAACCAGAAAGTTGACCCGGTTCCTGGAACGCTTGTGACGCCAATCTTGCCACCATGAGCTGTCACAATTTGCTGACACACATACAGCCCTAAACCTAGACCTGGCATGAAACGGGCGTTTTCACTGCGTGTATACAGTTCAAACACTCTACTATACTGCTGTTTGCTCATCCCCACGCCGTTATCCTGGACACGACAGAGGATTTTCTTGCCTTTAGCGATCGCATCCAGCGTTAGAGTAGTCTCGTGGGGATTGTGTTTAAGAGCATTAGAAATCAGGTTACTGAACACCCGCCCTAGCTGAATAGCATCGACGTTGACAAGAGGCAAATCCACCTGCACTAAATTATTGACAATGACGCGATTTTGAGTTGTGTAGGGTTCCAAATCATTGAGGACTGATGTCACTACAGTACTGAGTTGCACTGGCTCACAGTGTAGTACTACCCCACGCACTTCCAAGGAGTAAGCTTCTTGCAATAAGTTTAGTAGATTGATTTGACGTGAGTTGCCCTCTAGCAAACGCTCCAGCACACTCGCACTAACACTTACTTGCGAATCTGACTTTTTCAATAAGTTATTTAGTCACACGATCCTGTGTAGGAAATAAGCATAAAACTACTATCGATTCCATATGGCGATCGCAACTACTGCAATACGATACTGGTGTCAAACTTAACAAGTGCTGTCCTTTGTGTCCCCAAAGCGCCCCAGAGTAAGTTGTTACCGAAAAGACGGCGAGAAAGCCCGCCCCTTCAAGGGGTGGGATGATTTCTCGTTCCCCGTCTTGGTCCGGCGTCATTGGTCATCAGTCCGACGTATAATTAATGACGAAAAATTGTGAAAAACGTACTAATGACTAAGGACTAATGACTAATGACTTCGATTTCCCCCCGGCTTCTCATGAAACTAAACGCAGTGAAATGTTCTTGCCCGGGGGATGAGTTAAGCTTTTAATTTGCATACAGTCAACAGGCAGGATGCTTGTCAAGTTTGCACAGAACAACAGCTTGACCGAGAAACAGCCAACAAGCCAAAGTGGCGAAGATAAGTACACCATCAACTTTGAAGCAACCACTGGTCCAGATAGCCGCTGGAACCAGAGTTTTGAGAAAATGGTCTTTCCTAACCGCACAGAAGAAGACAAAAAGCTGCTTACCTACACCAGCGAACCACTAAAAAACGATGTGGAAATCACTGGTGATCCAGTCGTGACCCTTTACGTGACTTCTACTGCTAACGATGGTGCGTTCTTCGTCTACCTAGAAGATGTAGATGAAAACGGCAATGTTACTTATATCACAGAAGGACAGTTACGACCCATCCACCGCAAAATATCCAACGAATCTCCTCCGTATGCCATCTTTGGTCCCTACCATTCTTTCAAACGTAAAGACAGCTTGCCCTTTGAACCAGGACAGTTAACTGAACTCTCGTTTCATCTTCTGCCAACCTCGGTGCTATTTAAACAAGGACACCAAATTCGAGTGGCGATCGCCGGACACGACAAAGACTTATTCGCCCGCTATCCAGCAGAAGGGACACCAGAAATTAGCGTACAACGAAATGCTGTAAATGCTTCCTACATTGACTTACCACTGATGAAAGGTAAGCGAGGCTAGCAAGAGTGAGGCAGGCGAGGCGTGTTGCCTGCCACTGTTTTTGCTATTAAACATTAAGATTCAAATAGTCCTGCACTTCCACCAAAGACTATGACCATAACCACCCCTAAACGTTTTACTATAGCCGAATATGACCGTTTAGCAGAACTCGGATTTTTCAGTGAGGATGACCGAGTCGAGCTAATCAACGGAGAAATTATCCCAATGGTATCGAAAGGTAAACCACATTCTGTTTGCAGCACCCGTTTATTTCGCGAGTTATTCAAGCTTGTTGGAGAACGGGGGACACTGCGAGGACAAGAACCAATTATTATCCGTGAGTACAGCGAACCTGAACCAGATTTTGTCATTGTACAAAATCGAGAAGACGATTATCTCTCAGCGCATCCGATTCCGAGTGATGTATTACTTCTAATTGAAATTTCTGATTCCTCTTTAAAATATGACCAAGAGGTGAAATTACCAATTTATGCTGAAGCGGGTATTTCTGATTATTGGATATTTAATTTAGTAAATAACTGCCTGGAATGCTACAGTGAACCCTATCAAAATTTGCAAGGTAATTTTGGTTATCGCAGCAAGTTTATTTTTCTGCCTAACGAATCAGTTAATCTACCGTTTTTTCCTGATTTGTCCTTAAATTTGTCAAAGGTTTTTCCAAAAAATACCTGAGTAATACGCTCAACTCTGCATTGCAAGCATTCTCTTGACTGCCAACTTCAATCCACTCATTTTTTTATTTAAATATGGTTTGCTGATCTTGCCATCTCTAAAGAGAGAGATATAGTTCATAATTGATGGCTTTTCCAGTTTAGTAAACTCCATTGGTTTGAACTTAAATAAAGTTTTTTGACTATACCAAGAAAGTAGCATTCCACTTTTTAGAAACAAAAAAGGTGTCTTATTGGCAAACTTGAAGTTAGATTGTAAATGTGTGGGAAAGTTATCTGAAACAGCATCGAATGCTTCTGTTATTAGTGCTATTCCTCCTATTTTCAACATCAATGAAATATCTCTGATAGCTGATATTGGGTCAGTAAGATGTTCCAGGACTTCAAAGGAAAGTACAACATCGTATTGAGAAGAAAGACAGGAATTAAAGTCAGATATAAGATTTACACTGTTTCCTAATAAATCATAATGAGCGAAGCGCTTTGTTGCAAAATCATAAGTTTTACTGCCAGGTATGTCAAAATAGTTGACCTTAAAGCCATTCCTTACAAGCTCTAAAGAATCATTGCCAGTGCCGTCACCTAACATTAGTATTTCTAATTCATCTAAAGCACGATCGCTCTTTTGCGCGTATAAGCGAATCCTTTCAACCGCCTGTTGAATCCAAAGCTGTCTTTCACCAGATGCCCAAAAAACTAGAGTTTCAATTATTAACCCATATCCTTCTTTGTATAGGTGTTCCATTTTGTCATCATATTGATGCGGAGTTATCCCAAAATGCTCAGCATCATGTTTCACACTCCCATACCCCAGAGCCTGCTTCCACACTCTGTGTTCTACTTCCTGTCTGGGTAACTCAGTAAAATTAACTAGCTCATTGACAATGTCCTGATAACTAACAGGAATTTGAATTTCCATTGTATTTTACCTCCTTATTGTGATATTTGATTTGTATTAATATCGTTTAATACGCTTTTGATAGTCTTCAAAAAAAGCACATGAGTTACTTTTTATACAATACTTGCAAAAGCCTCATCTGTATTCATAGACACTAGGAGCAGTGTTACAAAGCTTGTCATCAGGGGCAAAGTAACGAGAGAAACTGCCAAATGTTCTTTCCGATTAATTTTGAGCTAATTGCCAGAAACTATTGTTAGCATAAAATCTTTGTCACGTATATTACCCTCGCTTCAAAATCAAATCCTCCATCGCCAGTTGTAAGTCTTTCGTCAAATCAGCTACCGCTTGCCTTGCACCTTGACGACTCGCTTTATAAGCTGAGTAGCGTTCAGAAACCGATAGCGGCTCACCTATCGTTATTTTTACCTGTTGCTTGCCAAGTGTTGGACGCTTGAAGGGGTTACCGCCCCTAATTCGAGTCACCATATCCCATATCAGTAACGTTGTCTCAGCAAAACGTTCTGCTGTGGGTTTTTCGCGTACGTATTTGCCTGTGACAGCAACGAAACTTTCTACCAGCCTCATGTGCCACATCCGCAAATTCGCTTCTTCGGCAATGCGATCGCCTAAAGCACGTTCTAAAGGAGACAGTGCTTTCACATCTTTAAACTCTTCTCGAAAAATATAATTCCAGCCAGCTTGTTCTACCCGACGACAGCGGTCATTAAAATTTCCTTTGGGTTGTAAGTCAAAATACTGTTCTGCTACATGTAACACGACATTTAACAAAGCTTGCAAACGAGCTGCTAACAGTTCATTGGCATCTTTTATGTCTCCTTGTACTGGCAGTTTTTGATGATAAAATCGCGTGTAGAAATTTTCCATCAAAGACAGTAAATGTTCGCTCAAATGAAACAACCGTGGGTAGAGGGTGTCCGGTGGTAGAGACGCGCTATCTTGTTGTAGAGACGCGCCATCTTGTTGTAGAGACGCGCCACCTCTCGTCTCTACAGGTAAACCACTCTTCGCTTCCAATTCACTCAAAAGGTTGGCAATAGCATCCCAAGGAGCGGCGACATAATTGTATTTAATCCCAACTGGTACAATGAAAACCTGCTCATGTCGATTGTCCTTGTGCAAATCTTCAGCACACCAAAAACCGAGTTGAGCAATGCCGGGTTCCAATGGGTTGACAATTTCTGAAAGACCATTAGTCACTCCTTCGGGTGCAGCTACCATCGGGAACTGACCATTGGCAAACAAATCACGCGCTGAACGCAACCCTGTCCAATCTGCTTTACCTCGCACGATAGGCGTTGCACCCAAGCGCGGAGCAACCCAGCCAATGTAAGAACCAGCCCATAGAGGAATTCCACGGTCGTAGATAAAATGGGCATGAATCGGAGGCTGTAGCGCTATACCCTTGTGCCGTGCAAATGCAGGCAAAATGTGGGAAAGCAAGTAAACCAAACAAAGCGGGTCTTCTGCCTTGGGATGGCGAAAAGCTATTAAAAAACGGATTTTCCTATCCTGAAACTGGTGATATAGATCCAGCAAAACTTCTGGGTTGTCTGCTTCAATATGACTAATTGCCGTTCTCCAGTGTATTAAGCTGGGTAGGAAGAATTGGCAGACTCGTAGAAAGGTAGGGTCTAGCGCTGGAGGGATAAATTCTAGGGGTGGCTGTGCTTGATAAAGGACATCAGGCAAAGTGGTTTTCTCCTGAAGTTGCAAGCTTCATTTTAGACTGTAACTGAAATAGAGATTATCGAATTTGGAAAGGGGACAAACGATGCGACTGTCACAAATGTTATTCGTTACACTCAGGGATGATCCAGCAGATGCTGAAATTCCCAGTCATAAACTCTTACTCCGCGCAGGCTACATCCGTCGCATCGGTAGCGGTGTCTATGCCTATCTTCCTTTGATGTGGCGGGTACTGCAAAAAGTTTCCCAAATTGTCCGCGAAGAAATGAACAAGGCAGGTGGACAAGAATGTTTGTTACCCCAACTCCAACCTGCTGATTTATGGAAAGAGTCTGGACGCTGGGATACTTATACCAAAGCCGAGGGTATTATGTTCGCCCTCAAAGACCGCCGCGACCAAGAACAAGCGCTAGGACCGACTCACGAGGAAGTCATCACGGCGATCGCTCGTGATATGATTCGCTCGTACCGGCAGCTACCACAGCTTCTCTACCAAATTCAAACCAAGTTCCGCGATGAAATTCGTCCCCGGTTTGGTTTGATGCGCGGACGAGAATTCATCATGAAGGATGCTTACTCGTTCAACGTAGATGAAGAAAGTTTGGAAAAAACTTATCAGGATATGCATACCGCTTACAGTAATATTTTACGGCGGTCTGGTTTGGCTTTTCGTGCCGTGCAAGCTGACTCTGGGGCGATAGGTGGTTCTGCTTCTCAAGAATTTATGGTGCTGGCGGAAGCAGGCGAAGATGAAGTCCTTTACACTGAAGATGGGCAGTACGGAGCTAACGTGGAAAAGGCGGTGTCTTTACCACCTGACGCGGAAACTTCAGCATTTACCAGTTATGAAAAACGCGAGACACCAGGGACGGAGACAATTGAGAAACTCTGTAAATTCTTGAAATGTTCCCCTACCCAAATTGTGAAAAACGTTCTTTACCAAACAAATTTTGATAATGGGACAACAGTGTTGGTGCTGGTGAGCATTCGAGGCGACCAGGAAGTTAATGATGTTAAATTACAAAATGAATTGACAAAGTTAGCTCCCAAGTACGGTGCGAAAACGGTGATCAAACTTGCAGTACCAGATGCAGAAGCTCAAGGAAAATGGGCGAATCAACCTTTGCCCTTGGGGTATATTGCTCCTGATGTTGCAGATGATTATATTAAGTCTGTCAAAGATATTGCACCTAGCTTTTTACGTTTGGTTGATAAAACAGCAGTTGATTTAAAAAACTTTGTTACGGGTGCAAACGAAGCTGGTTACCACGTCGTTGGAGCAAATTGGGGTGAGCAATTTAAATTACCAGAATTAACCGTAGATGTGCGTAAGGCAAGACCAGGCGATCGCGCCATCCATAACCCAGAACAAACCCTAAAAAGCGCACGTGGAATTGAGGTAGGTCACATTTTCCAATTAGGCACTAAGTATTCCATCGCAATGGGTGCAACTTATACCAACGAACAGGGTGAAGAAAAACCTCTACTTATGGGTTGTTATGGTGTGGGTGTGTCAAGATTGGCTCAAGCTGCTGTAGAGCAATCTTACGACAAAGATGGAATTATTTGGCCGGTGGCGATCGCACCTTATCACGCGATTGTGACAATTCCTAACATCAACGACGCCCAACAAGTAGAAATCGCGGAAAAACTTTATGCCGAACTTAATCAAGCAGGAATTGAAACCTTGCTCGATGACCGGAATGAACGGGCGGGAGTAAAATTCAAAGATGCGGATTTGATTGGCATTCCTTACAGAATTGTCACTGGGCGAGCAATTGCCAATGGCAAAGTCGAAGTTGTTGAAAGAAAAAGCCGCAACTCACAAGAAATTGCGATCGCTGACGTTGTATCTACATTAAAGCAGTGGATTCAATCAGTGAACAGTACCAGCCGAACTGATAACTGATAACTGATAACTGACAACTGGTAACTGAATACCCTAATTACAAACGAAAACGTGGAATTCTTCACACTCCTTGTATCTGGCTTGTTAGGGTTAGTGACTCCGGTAGGACTGGTGGTTGATCAGGCTGCTGTTGCTGCTATCCGTTCTCAATTGGCTCAAGTTGAACAATTGCAAGTGCGAGTTGACAACGCCCCTACTCATCAATTGCTGCAAGGTAAGGTGGAAAGGGTGCGTATTGCGGGGCGTTCTTTGCAACTCAAGTGGCAAGAAATTCGCATTGCAGCTTTAGAATTGGAAACCGATGCCATTGAATTAGAACCACGTAGTCTTGGAAGCAGACCGAAATTCAAACGACCTTTACAAGCGGGTGTACGTTTGGTGTTAACTCAGCAGGATATCAACAAACTCATACAATCACCCCAATTCATAGCCTTGTTGCAAAAGCTAAAAATTAACGATGGTTTTTCAAATACAGGGTCTAACTCTGTTTATAATTTTGTGAATCCAAATGTAAAGTTTTTAGCAAATAACCGCTTGAGTTTGCAAGTAGAATTACAGGAAAAAGGTCTGGATAAGCCGTTGTTAATTAGGGTGGAATCAGGATTGAATATCGTTGGTGGGAAGAATATCCAGTTAGTTGACCCAATTGTGGCAGCGAGTGGTGAAGAAGTTCCACCTCAATTTGTAAATGCAATTGTCAACAATATCAACAAACGATTGGATTTAGAAAATCTAGAAGGTGACGGTCTACAAGTGCGAATTCTAAAATTGAATATGAGACCAGAAGAATTAGAGATTGCCGCATTTTTCCGAGTAGAGCCATCCTCTAGGTTTTTGGAAACCCCCGGCTCATAAGTATCGTCGTTAACCAGACTTATCTTCATACAAATGCTATTTCAGCCCTTAGGAAGGTTTTCATTATGAAAGAACAGCAAGGATCTAACCGTATTTCTCCAGGTGTCATCGCAGCTGTTTCAGCAGCGGTTATTGCAGTGACTGCTGGTGTTGCTTTTTTTGGCTCAAAATCTGATAAGAATAACCCCCCTCCTGTACCAATCCCTGTTCCAAATCTAGTTCAACCTCAGCCATCAGAAAATCCGGTACCTAATGAACAAAATGCTCAAATCTTTTGGCTGCAAGACACTGGCACTGGTTTGAAATTGGTTCCCCAAACAGTTCAAGTTAAAGCAGCTGGAAAGTCGCCCAATCAAGTATTAGAAGGGGCTTTCCAACAATTATTAGCAGGACCCACAGAAGGGACGGACTCTACCACAATTCCAAAAGGAACTAAGCTGTTGAGCGTCAAGCAGGCGTCGGATGGCATCCACGTTAATTTATCGGAAGAATTTACTAGTGGAGGTGGTAGTTCTTCAATGATGGGTCGTGTGGGGCAAGTTGTCTACACCGCCACAGCTTTAGATCAGAATGCCAAGGTGTACATTGAGGTCAACGGGGAACCATTGGAGGTTTTAGGTGGTGAAGGTCTGGAGTTGGAACAACCACTGACACGTGAAAGCTTTGATAAAAATTATTCACTTTAGCTAAGAGTCATTAGTCATTAGTCCTTAGTCATTAGTCCTTAGCCATAAGCGATGACATCAGGACAAAGGACTTTTGACCGAAAATAATGGGATACAAGCCCCGTCCTTCTAGGACGGCTTTTTGTCTTAGAGTGAACGAATAAACTCTCTCACTCCGTGTGTCTTCGTCCTACCCGACTTGGCGCAATAGTCTTCAAGAATTTTTAGTTTAGACTCAGGTAATCGGATATTTAGCGCTGATTGCGATGGCATTGTATTGATATTTGTAATACAATACTACTATGAAAGCACGTTATCGCTACAGAATCTATCCTGACGACCAACAACGCCAAGCTTTAGCTAGGTTATTTGGTTGCGTCCGTGTTGTTTGGAATGATGCGCTAGCGCTGTGCAAACAGTCTGAGAAACTCCCTAAGTTAGGAGATTTGCAAAAAATCTGTATTACTCAGGCGAAGAAAACTGCATTGCGTGAGTGGTTGGGTGAAGTTTCCAACATTCCATTGCAGCAGTCTATCGCTGATTTGGGGGTTGCGTTCCAGAACTTTTTTGCATCTGGCAAGGGTAAGCGAAAGGGACATACGCAAAAATTTCTTGCATAAGTTATCAACCAAAGTGGTAAACGAAAACCAAGTTATTGCTTTGGAAGACTTGAATGTGTCCGGAATGCTGAAAAATCGCTGTCTATCACGGGCAATAAGCACTGCGCTGGATGGCGAGAATTCAGGACAATGTGTCAAGCCAAATCAGACAAATTCGGGCGCGAGTTTGTTGTCATTAGTCGATGGGAACCAACCAGTCAAACTTGTTCTGATTGTGGCTACCAATGGGGCAAGCTTGATTTGTCTGTTAGAGAGATTGTCTGCGTGAACTGCGGCAATCACCACGACAGAGACGATAATGCTTCCAAAAATATAGAGAAAGTCGGGGTAGGGCATACCCACGACTCTAAACGGGCAGGGAGGGAGTGTAAGACCGAAGTTTCGGCAGTTCCCGCTGAGCTGTCAACCCATATTCAGTACGAGCAGTTAAAACTGTTCGACTGGTAGGAAATCACCGTCCCTTATAGGGCAGTGAGGATGTCAATAATTACTTGCTATTTAAAATGCGAAAGTTACGGGCTTGCTGTTCTAACCTGGCGGCGAGGCGATCGCAAACCCGATTACACAATTCAAAAATCATCTCATCTTCCACCCGGTAGTAGGCACAAGTTCCTTCACTGCGGCGGCTGAGGATTCCTGCTTGCCACATTACCTTCAAATGTTTTGACACATTAGCCTGAGAAGTCTGTGTTGCCTCTACCAGTTCTTGCACACATTTTTCTTCATCCCGCAGCAAATGCAACAGCCGTAGGCGCATGGGTTCACTCAAGAGGCTGAAGTATTCAGCTACTTGTTGCACAACTTCTGGCGGTACAGGCAACGCTTGTTTCATCAGGTTAGATCCGTAAGGACTCAACTAAAAAATTTACAACGAGGCATCGTTATATAGATTAATACTTAATCAGGGTTAATTCGCATCAAAGGTTGACCATATTCCACAGGTTCACCGTTTTGAACGAGAATTTCTATCACTTGTCCGGATACTTCTGATTCGATTTCATTCATCAGTTTCATAGCTTCGATAATACATACTGTTTGACCGCTTCTGACGCGATCGCCCACTTCCACAAATGGTGATTCACTAGGACCAGGAGCGCGATAAAACGTTCCTACCATTGGGGAAGGGATGTCAACGAATTTCTGTTCTATGAGTGACGGAACAGTCTGTGGCGGTACACCCACGCTATTGCTATCAAAGACGCGAGGTGGCGGGGTTTGAGTTACGGTTGGAGGCGATCCCACCGCATACGCAGGTGGTGGAACTGGCGTCAGTTCCGAACCAACCGCGCCTAACGCCGCTTGAGGTGCTGACAAAATTTGATGAGTGCTTACCGCCTTACGAACCGTTAGCTCAAAATCGTCGCTTTTGAGCGTGACTTCTGCAATGTCGGTTTGTGCAATAGTTGTCAACAGTTGGCGGATTTCATTAAAGTCCAATGGCACAGCTTTTCTGACCTCATGCAATTAGGTGTAGATAGACTTTATCCGTGAAGTGAATTTGCTCGTCAGGCAGGGATGTAAATCCCTGTTATAAATGAAAATAGGGATTTGCATCAAGAGGTAAAAATAAAGTTACTCCCTGCCAAGGTATGTGTCGTTACGGGTGTCTATACGGATGCGTTCTCCTTGAGAAATAAACAGCGGAACCATGACCATTGCTCCTGTTTCCACAGTTGCAGGCTTGGAACCACCAGTTGCAGTATCACCCTTGACACCTGGATCTGTTTGCACAATTTCCAACACGACGGAATTAGGCAGTTCTACTTCTAGAACTTGGTCGTCCCAACGAACGACGTTGACTTCCATACCTTCTTTAAGGTATTTTACGCGATCGCCAATCTGCGCTGCGCTCAATCTGCCTTCTTCGTACGTTTCCATATCCATAAAGACGTACTCATCGCCTTCTTTATAGGTATGCTGCATCGTGCTTTTTTCCAGGTTGGCTTGCGGAACTGTTTCGCCGGCGCGGAACGTTCTTTCTACCACACTGCCACTTTGGGCATTTTTCAGCTTTGTCCGTACAAAAGCAGAGCCTTTACCTGGCTTGACGTGGAGGAATTCCACCACTCGCCACACAGACCCATCTAATACTATCGAGACACCAGGTCGAAAGTCGTTACTGGAGATCATGAAACTTTCAAAATTTGGAAGACAATCGGGATTTATTTTAACCCCCAATAGCAGTAATTAGTCATTACTCATGGCTTATTAGTTATTAGTACTCATAAAGGGGATGAGGGGGATGAGGGAGATGAGGGAGGGAGTGAGGGAGGGAAGGAGGGTTCCGGAGGGGGATGAGGGAGATGAGGGAGGGATGAGGGAGATGCTGTCGGATGTTGCTTCCTTATGTGCCTTTTACTAGCTGCTACGACTGAAAAAGATGGCAGCAATGATAATTAACCCTAAAAGCGCGAAAGGTACCCATAGGTTAGGGATATCTGACAAATTCATAAAATTTAAAATAAAAATTAAAAATTCTTTTATGTATATTCTGTAAGCACCTACAAAATACTACAACGAAACATCTAAACTGACTAACTCCAGAGTGCTGACACCAAAAATCATTTCTTCTAACAGCTTGTTCGGAAACTTTCCTAAAACAGGAGTGATAGAAAATCACGTGGGTGTCATAACCAGGGGCAAATATGTAGCTCAAAAGTTTGAGATTACCTATTTTTAGGCATATTGCCCCTGGTGTTAGTTATTTTAATGAAAGCCAGCAGTCAAAACTGTAAAAAATCACAAAACCTCAAAAAGAGCTTATTGCATACTGCGGGCGATGGAAACGTTGCCTGGGGATAGAAGATTGAGGATTATTCATCCAGGATGTCCTACAGAATCATGTAGATGCGTCTTTTACACGCTTCATATAATCAGTCGTAGTAGGACGCTAATTCGTAACAGATAAATTCCAATAAATTCCAAGAACATTCATGTGTGGTAGGGTTGTCCTAAGTGCAAAATCCTATTTGCATTCTCGGTGACAACGTTTTTCCCACCTTTAGATGCCTAACATCGTCAAACAGCCGTGTGATGAGGGAGTGATTCGCTCGGCACCATGCACTGACCCTTGTTCTAGAAATGTCGGACGGTGGGTGCTAGCAGCAACAATCCTCGGTTCGAGCATGGCGATGATTGATGGGACTGTTGTCAATGTCGCACTTCCAGTCTTGCAATCAGAGCTAAATGCAACCACTACCGACGTGCAGTGGATTGTTGAGTCTTATGCACTGTTTCTTGCTGCTTTAATTTTGGTTGGTGGATCATTAGGCGATCGCTTCGGACGGCGGCTCATCTTCGCTTGCGGTGTTGCCCTTTTCGCCTTAGCTTCAGTGTGGTGCGGTTTGTCGCCAAATGTGAACCAGCTCATTATTGCTAGGGCAGTACAAGGAATTGGTGGTGCGTTATTAGTTCCCGGAAGTTTAGCTATTATCAGCGCCTCATTTAGCGAACAACAGCGCGGACAAGCGATTGGAACTTGGTCAGGTTTCACAGCCATCACCTCAGCACTTGGTCCCGTTCTTGGCGGTTGGTTAGTTGAAAATGTTTCTTGGCGCTGGATATTTTTTCTTAATGTTCCGCTAGCTGGCATTGTACTGGGTATTTTGTTTTGGCGCGTACCAGAAAGCCGTGATCAAGAGTCTGCAAGACTTGATTGGTGGGGCGCAGCTTTAGTAACTATCGGCTTAGGGGTGATTGTCTACGGACTCATCGAATCGTCTCACCTGGGATTATTTCATCCGCTGGTTCTCGGTTGCTTGGCAGTTGGCGCACTTATCTTGAGTGCGTTTATTTTTGTTGAGGCGAACAACCGCGCCCCGATGATGCCATTATCTTTATTTCAATCGCGCACGTTCAGCGGTGCAAATTTGCTCACACTGCTGCTTTATTCAGCCTTGGGCGGGGTCTTTTACTTTCTTCCGTTCAATCTCATTCAAGTGCAACGCTACTCGGCTACAGCGGCTGGTGCAGTCTTCTTGCCGTTTATTGTAATCATGTTCTTCCTTTCACGTTGGTCTGGGGGATTGGTGAGTCGCTACGGCGCAAAACTCCCCTTGACAATTGGTCCGATAATTGCTGCTCTTGGATTTGCTTTGTTTGCTGTCCCAGGAATTGGCGGTAGTTATTGGACAACATTTTTCCCTGCCATAGTCGTTTTAGGTTTGGGTATGGCAATTAGCGTTGCCCCCTTGACAACAACGGTGATGGGTGCTGTTAAGCAGCGCCAAGCTGGTATTGCTTCCGGAATTAACAATGCTGTTGCTCGCACTGCTGGATTACTGGCGATCGCCATTTTCAATATCTTTGTTTTCAATACATTCAATCGCAGCCTTAATGGACGTTTAGCAGCGTTAAATATACCGCTTGAAGTTCAAAAACTACTGGATAACCAACGTATTAAGCTGGCGGGTGCTGAAGTTCCTGCTGGTGTGAGTGGCGAAGTGAGTGAAAAGTTAAAGCAGGCGATCGCTCTTGCATTTGTAGATAGCTTTCGCTTGGTGATGTTTATTGCTGTTGGGTTGGCTTTAGCGAGTGCAGTTGTTGCCTTTGTAATGATTGGGAGAAGTAAAAGGCAGATACAGCAACAGTAAGGATGAATTGCGTTACGCTCGGCTTATTGCTTTCTTCCTCACAAATTCCTCAACTTTTTTTCTATAATTTTTTTCTATAATGAAAGTGTAAAAGGAAAATAAGCTTTGCTTTGCAAAGAAGAATTAGCGAAAGCGATCGCTTCAGAGGTGGCAAATATGATGAGAGCCACAGTATTATTAGTAACAGTTTTAGCCCTTACACCTGCTACTGTTTTGGCACAGCAAGAAAAGCAACCAACTTATGATTTAACAGTAACAAGCGGGCAAAAACTAGATTCTGAGAAATTATTACGGATACGTCTTAACCAGCAAATTCAGAAATTTAATACAAAGGTTGAGCAGGCGCTTAGAGAAACACAAGAGATCAAGCAGTTTAGCACACCATACTTAGTTGAATTCCAAAGGAGAAATCAGGATATACAACGCCGCCGAGATTTTATACGTCCCGGCGGTATTTAAGGTGTTTTTTGACATTTTATTTCAACTTTTTTCGTCTTATTCATCAAATCTCACCTCTTATATTATGTCCGATTAAATAACCTTACTAAGTTTGTAGAATTGTAGGGTGCGTTAAAGCCAGAGTACGGCACCAAGAAATCCGATGCGTTACGGCAAGTTCTGACTCTCTCAAACTTTCAAATTCTGACATAGCCGTAACACATCCTACTTGATATTTACTTTATAAACGACTTCTAAACCATCTCGTCCTATACTTAGCCTAAACCCAGAAACTTTGAAATCAGCGGCAACAGTTTACTACACGCCTCAACCAATGTTGCCGCAGTGGGTAAGCCAGCTATTGTCCCTTTTAAAATCTTCATAGCCGTTTTAGCTTCTTTTTGCTTCGCCTCTTCTTGGGGATTTTTCCCGGCTTCTGCTAAGGTTTTTACTTGTTCTAAAGCCTCAGCTTTATCTTCTTCGGGTAAATCCTTCTCAGCCTCAATTGCCTCTTGCAATTGCGTCAATAATTCCTTAATTCCCGGTTTTTCTGGTTCGGAAGATTTGGGTAACTCGTTAATAGTATTTGTCACCGTACCGCTAATTTCACCTAAATTCAAAGCTTGTCCGCTGGCATTAAAATCTCCGCCGACACTGCCAATTTCGATTTTGCGGCTGGAATCATTGCTGTTAGTCATATTTTTATTCTCTAATTTATTGTCAACTTGAACATTTATAGGTTTATTTGCTAATAAGCTAATAATCTCTTTCATCTCTCCGCTTTGTTGGCGATAGATGACTATCTGCTCATCTTTAGCTTGTAATTGTGCTTTATATTTTTCTTCTACGGCTTGCAGTGCGAGTTGATAGTGTTGTGTAAAGTCACTGTGAATCTTTTCTTTATCAGCACCATCAGACACACCAACTTTAACGACGACAACCCCATCGCCTTTGTTTTCAATACTTTGTAGAGCTAATTCTGTATCTTCATTTTGGTTTTGTACTGTTTGGAAAGCGGCAACAAAAGCTTTCCAGTCAATGCCATTGCGGAAAATTAAATCAACAGTATTTAAAACCTCTTCAAACAGCTTGGTAAATTCTCCTGGTTGAAATTCGCCACTGCTGGGACGGCGTTCTCTGTCATCGGTTCCTGGCTTGGGGTTTTCCAGAAGATAGATAAAGCGACAATCGACATTATCTAACAGAGTTGTACTTTCAATATTCCACGCTTCCACACAAGCACCAGTCATGTGGGCGCTGGTAAAATTAGTGCCAACTGCTTGAGTGAGAGTTAGGTTTGCCCACTCTAAACAAGCTCCTTGGAAGGTGGCTTCACTAATATCAGCGTCTTTGAGATTAGCTTCTTTCAGGTCTGCGCCTTTAAGGTTAGCGCCTTTAAGGTTTGCACCAGCATAAGATTTTCCTCTACCATTGCCAGTGACGAGTAATTTTAGAACAGCTAATTTAGTTAATATCGAGTCGTCTACTCTAGCAAAGTCAAGTTTTTTTGCTTCATAAAAGCGCGTGCGTGTCAGGTTTGCCTTTGTGAAATCTGTGTTTTTCAAGGTTGCGCCAGTAAAATCAGCATCGGTTAAATCGGCAGTGCGAAAGCTGGTTCCACCTGTAGCAGCAAAGGCAAAAGCAAATGAGCGATCCAAGGCGTATTTTTGCTCTCCTGTCAAACTGCACCGAGATATATAATCACTAAGTAGTACGATGGCGATGGCGACCGCGAAGGCGACGACTCCGGCGAAAGCTCCCTCGAAGGCGGAGATAATGGCGACGTTGACGGCAACGGCGAAGGCGAAGGCGACGACTCCGGCGAAAGGTCCGACGAAGGCAAAGATAAGTAAGGCGGCTCCGACGGAGATAATGGCGACGACGGAGGCAAAGCTGAAGCCTCCGGCGAAGGCGACGGCGACAATCGCGGCGGCGAAGACGACGGAGGCAACGACTCCTAAACCTGGTGTTATACGTTTGCAAATAATGACAATAAAAAAGACTGTCACTGCAACTAGGCAGACTATGGCAATGATGAAGTTATCGAGGTTCTTGCTGTGAAAAAGATATGATACTAATGCACCAATGAAGATTGACAAAAACCCTGATATTATCGTCAATAGCCACGAGACTATAAGCAACTTAATTACCCAAGACTTCTGTAATCCAGCCTTAGCATCTCTAAAGTCAGCATCTTTGAGGATAGCGTTGGTAAAATCTGCCCCTCTAATGTCTGCCTTGCTAAAGTTTGCCCCAGTCAGGTTTTGAGCTTTAAAAGAGCGACCTCGGAGATTTTGACCGGAGTAGTCTGGCGGCATAACTGGGGTCAGAAAGAGGTTTTTACAAAGATTTTATACAAGTTTACTGTAGGATATTCCCGATTTTGTAGAAATTCCATCAAAGTGAGATGTTGCACCATTCTGAATGAGCATTCTCGCCCGCCTTCAGCAATACAGATCGTTTGTAGGGGCACAGCATGCTGTGCCCCTACCTTGTGGTGTTCTCGACACTTCAATATTTAAACTGAAAACTCGGAACTTCACCCCCGGAACTCGGAACTTCACCCTCAGAACTCGGAACTTCACCCTCAGAACTCGGAACTTCACCCTCAGAACTCGGAACTTCACCCTCAGAACTCGAAACTTCGACCTCAGAACTCGGAACTTCGACCTCAGAACTCGGAACTTCGACCTCAGAACTCGGAACTTCACCCTCAGAACTTGGAATGTGTCGAGGTGAGTGCAAAGTTACAAGATGCAATGGCGATCGCACTCCTTCCAACTGATCAGGGCAAGCTTCATTTGTCAACCAGTCCCCAGATTAATTTATAAGTTTCGTGACTCAGTTGTAGAGTGGGCAAGACATACCACTAATTGCCCATAATTAAGAGTACCCCACCCCTTACCCCTCCTCCGCAGTCGCCTCAACGGCGGGAACCCCCGCACGGCGCTGCTCTCCGCAAGCGAGGAGGGGAAAACATCTCCCCCTCTCTGCTTGCGGAGAGGGGGTTGGGGGGTGAGGTTCCTTTGTGTATCGCAACGAAGAGAGAAGAACGGTTCTGTATATCAGTTTTAATAAGCGAAGGACTGATAAACTTCTACTTCTGGTTTCTCCTCAACTGAATCGACAATTGGATTAAAACGCAACAAGTGACGAGCGCGAGGGGAAAGTGTATCCAAGGCTTGCCTTGGTATATTAATAGACACTTCAGGACGATACAGCCAGCGGCGACTATAGCCAATCACCACCATCGGACGTGGTGTTGATGTGTGGTTAGGCGTACCCCGATGCAAACCCCGCACATCGCGGATCATCACGTCACCGAGTTGCATTGTCACTGGTTCTAACTTGATCTCACCCGACTCCATGCGGCGCAGTCCTTCCTCCTTGGACATCATGTGTGTACCGCGTGTAATATCCATTGGACCGTTTTCTAGCGTGATATCGACAAGCGGAAAGTTGACTGCTAGTTGATATGGTGGCGTTTCCTGACCAGTTTCGGGGAACAGTGGCAAAGTATCTCGATGCACGTCTTGATAATCAGAACCAAGCAATGGCGTATCAGTTGCCAACTGGCACATCACCATGTCTTTGCCTACCAGTAGCTCAACAATTGCCAAAATATCCTCATCTTCGTAAATATTTGCATCGGCAAAGGGAGTTGTAAACGGAAGCGTGACATAATAGCGGGCTGAACCTCGATTCTGAAGCTTGCCTTCGCGCTCAATGTGCTCCTTAAGTAACGGTGCGAAAGCTTCGCGCCAAGCTTCGAGTATTGCCGGGGAGAAGTGATTGGGCAACACGCAGTAACCATCGTTTAGTACTGCTTGGGCGAATGATTCAATTTGTTGTTGGGTATACTGTTTTATAGTCATATACTAATTTTAAAATTAACGATCCCCGATAATAATCAATCAGGTGTTAAAACTTGTTACACAGTTTCGGCAAGTATCCTGACTGGCTCTCTACAAATTAATACACTAAAGCTGAGCGCAGGTATTTTAATTTTACTTTCGGGGATAATTCCTTTTATAAAGCAGTGCTGAGAGGGAGAACCTAGCATGACACCACAAGAAATAGTGATCTGGCTACAAGAACGCACGGCTTTAGGAATTCTCTCACCTGAACCCTTGAACGCGGTAGCTCAAGTTATTGAAGAACAGGTTTTGAGTGCCAACCAAGCTCTAGCTACTGAAGGGACTCCTCCAGAAGCGTTGTATATTCTCCAACAAGGTCAGTTGGAAAGCGATAGCAGCAATCAAACCAACCCAGCCTTAGCTGTTGGGTTGCTTCCCGGAGCAGTTATTCACCTGCAAGAACTTCTTTTAGATGAATTGGCTCAGCGTACAATTACAACAGTCACAGAATGCCACTTGTGGGTTGTGCCTGCCGCTAAATTTCGGGAACTCGTCAGCCAGTATCCTGAAATTGCTCAGGCTTTTTCCCGCCAGATGGCGCAAGAATTAGCTCAACTCACATCTGCTCTCACCTACGAACAGGAACGTTCCACAGCGTTGCGACCTTATTTAGTAACCAAGGCGCAACGTGGAATTGTGGGGACAAGTCGCTATGCTGTGCGTTTGAGACAAGAAATTCGAGAAGCAGCAGATGACCGTAAGTCAGTGTTGATTTTCGGCGAACCAGGTTTAGGAAAAGACATCATAGCAGCCTTAATCCACTTTGGTTCCAAACAGCGGCGAGAACCGATTATAAAAATTAACTGTGGTATTCTCCAAACAAGTGGTGCTGATTTGTTTGGACGTGCTGGAGGCAAACCAGGACTGCTGGAATGGCTTGGGGAAGGTAGTTTAGTTCTGAACAACATCCAAGAAACACCCCCGGAGTTATTGCCGGCGTTAGCAACCTTGTTCAAAACGGGCAAATATACTCCCGTTAGCCGTTCGGGAGAACCAACCCCCGAACCCCGCGTCAGCAATGCTCGCATTTTGATAGTTGCAGAAAAAACACAACCCACAATTGAACGCTGTGTTGGTCGTGTTATCAAAGTGCCACCACTGCGAGTGCGAAAAGCTGATATCAACGCACAGGTTGAATATTACATCAGTCTTTACACACGCTCCAGAGGTATTGCCCGACCGAAAGTCAGCCCAGAAGCATTGCGCCGCTTGCAGTCCTACGATTTCCCCGGCAACTTAAAAGAGTTGCAAAATCTAGTGGAACGGGCGATAGTCCAAGCAGGGGAGGCAAAAGAACTCACAGAAGAAATTTTCTGGTCAGCTGATACTAAGAAAAAGCAATTTCGGGTGAATCTGTTGAATGCTTATCCTGGTTTGCGGAAGTTTTTACGTAGTCCTTGGTGGCCTGATCGCATCAACTACGGTTTTACTTTAGCAGCGTTTGCCTTCATTGTCGGAGTGCTATTTGTTGGTCCACAAACGCGCGATCGCAATTTCGCTTTAAATCTATTTTGGGCTTGGTGGTGGCCTTTCTCCCTGCTGGCATTTCCCTTTTTAGGTCGGGTTTGGTGTTCTATATGTCCTTTCATGATTTATGGGGAAGTCACGCAAAAGCTATCTCAAAAGTTCTTTCCTCGACAGCTGAAACGCTGGCCCAGACATGAAGCTGAAAAATGGGGCGGATGGTTTCTCTTTGGGCTGTTTACCCTCATTTTCTTATGGGAAGAACTTTGGAATTTAGAAAATACCGCCTACCTTTCTGGTTGTTTGCTGCTTTTAATTACTGCTGGGGCGATGATATTTTCTGCCATTTTTGAGCGGCGGTTTTGGTGCCGTTATCTCTGTCCCATTGGTGGAATGAATGGGTTATTTGCCAAACTCTCCATGACCGAACTCCGGGCGCAACAAGGTATTTGTTCTGCCACTTGTACCACGTATCAATGCTACAAAGGTGGACCGCAAAAGGGCGAGGGGATGGAAACTAATGGGTGTCCGTTGTACTCTCACCCAGCACAGTTGGAAGATAATCGAGACTGTGTGCTGTGCATGACTTGTCTCAAAGCTTGTCCCCATCGTTCTGTTGAGTTCAATTTACGTCCGCCTGGGGTTGAACTGTGGACAACTCATGTTCCCCATACCTACGAAGTCGCACTGTTGTTTTTACTGTTGGGGGGAGTATTTCTCCATCGCTTACCAGAGTTGCAATCTTTGGTAGGGCTACATCTGGATTTAACCCAGTTTTTACCTCACTTAGGATTATCTTTACTGGCTCTGATTATCCCAGTCGCTATTCCTTTTTTGGCATATGGCGTGATGCAAGTATTATATCTAAGTAACAAAGGTTTAAAATCTACTCAACAAAATCCTAAGCCACGACGATTTGTAGAGCTTGCCTATGGCTACTTACCACTTGTACTAGGAGGAAACTTAGCTCATTATTTGCGTTTGGGTTTGGGGGAAGGAGGGCGTATTCTCCCGGTAACTTTTGCAACCTTCGGTTTCAATGGTGAACAATTACCTATATTGCTCGCTCATCCAGCGGTGATTGCCTTTTTGCAAGGAGTCACCCTGATTTTTTCAGTGCTGTTGACGGTAGTATTAACACAAAAAATTGCTCGTCAGCCTATGCGATCGCTTTTTTGGCAACACTTGGCAACTATAGGGCTAGCAGCTAGTCTATGGGCAATTATTGTATCTAGCTAATTTGTTCGTAGTAAGCGCTTCAGCGCTATTGTTTACACCATTTTGAATTATTTTATGGCAAGTTTTTTAGAACCACCACGATTACGCATCGGTGAAGACAGCGAAGAAGAACGACGCGCCACTTGGCTAGAACTGTTTTATGATTTGGTGTTTGTCGTTGCAGTCTCTCAACTCGCCCATTATCTTCACGATCATGTTTCCCTATCAGGAGTGTTGGGCTTTGTCGCTCTTTTTATACCCGTTTGGTGGTCTTGGATTGGCACCACATTCTACGCCAACCGATTTGATAGCGACGACGTGACACATCGGCTGCTGACTGCTTTGCAGATGCTTGCGATCGCTGCACTAGCTGTCAACGTCCATCACGGCTTGGGCGAAACTTGCACTGGCTTTGCCCTTTCCTATGCTCTCGGTCGCGCTGTGCTTGTCGTTGAATACATCCGTGCTGGACAGCACATCCCCAAAGCACGCCCCCTAACAAATCGTTTCGCCACAGGTTTTGCAATTGCTGCTATCCTTTGGACTATATCAGCATTTGTACCGAGTCCTTGGCGGTTTGTATTCTGGGCATTGGGACTGATTATTGACTTCGCCACACCCCTTTCGGCACGCAAGTTGATGCTAGAACTACCTCCCCACTCTTCCCACTTGCCCGAGCGTTTTGGGTTATTTACCATTATTGTCTTGGGTGAAGCGATTGTCGCGGTGGTCGATGGTGTCTCAGAGCAAACATGGGATGTTTTAACGGTAATCGGCGCAGTTTTCGGTTTATGTATCGCTTTTAGCTTGTGGTGGGTCTATTTTGACAACCTGGGTGGCACACCGATTCAGAGGGCGCAGACAGAAGGACGAATTGCCATTTTCAATTTCTGGCTCTACACCCATCTACCGCTGGTGATTAGCATTGCTGCTACCGGAGTCGCTGTGGAACTCGTATTGTTGAGCGAGCCTGCGATCGCATTACCCGATGGAGTGCGATGGCTGCTCTGTGGCTCTGTAGCGCTCTGCTACCTAACTTTAGGTATTCTCCACCGGATTGGGGTGATCCGCTACTGTAAAATCCGTGCCAAGTTTCGCATTGGGGCTGCGCCTATTATCCTGGCGATCGCCATTTTTGGTAAAGGTTTATTACCTGTTGCGGTCATTGGGCTTGTCGCCGTAGTCTCAGCTGTACAAGTTGTACAAGATTTGTCTCAAAGCCGTCCTACAACCCGCTTAGTTAACCCAGAAATTTAGTTTCAAGTATTTGATGAAAATGAGTCGCTGCACCAACCCCCGATTTCGGCATGGCTGCGACTTTTTTGCTTAAAATGGGTAGTAATACCCAATGATGAGCGGCGTTGGAATAGCAATTAAGTATGAGTGACTCCATGAGAGATATGATCACTGTCTACATTTGGCTTCCTAAGGAGTTTTTAGGACACGCTTCAATGCAAGTAGGCGAAGATACTTATATAAGCTTTTGGCCTAACAAAGAAGTTTTAAATCGCTCATCAAGTGATATTCGTAAAAATGTAATTAATTATAAAAATCATAACATTAATTACTTGTTATTTCAGCACTTAAATCAGATAAAAAGTGATAGTTACGAACAAGATTGTTTGGTTTTAGGTAAAAATGGCTCTAAAAGAGAGGCAGACTGTATAGTTGAGTTATTCAACCTTCCTCAAGAGCCTATCAAAAGATTTTGGAGAGAATTTCAAACTCAGCAACTTTCCTACCATTTGATAAAAAGGAACTGCTCTTCAGTGGTTGCAGAAGCTATAAATGAAGGTTGGAAAACTTATGTTTCCACAGCAAACAAAACAGTAAATAATTTTTTGAGAGATTTTGAAACCGTTGCAGAATATGAGAAGGATTTTGAAGCATTAAGCTTCACCACGGCAGCATTAAATTTAGGTAGATTGCTTTTTTGGTCTCCAAAACAAGTTTTGCTTTATGCACAAATGGTCAAAAGATTAACAGATGGAGTACAAGCGAAAGCCAACCTATAAAATTTCGTTCCTCTGATACCGAGTGCTAGGAGTAGCTTAGAAGGCTGGACTATTTTCGGCGTGTAGTACCCTCGCCCCCACTAATTACATTCTGTATTCTGAGTTCTGCGTTCTCTTGTTCTTCTTCAAATTATCGTGTTGTCAGCTACAGTTTTGCCACAAATAAATGGGCAAGAATAGGAGGAAATGTCTAATAATGCAGCTTTTCCTTTGTAAGTCATGCTGCGATTACATGAAACCTCGAATCATTGTCTGTGGCTTAAGTCGCACCGGATATAAAATCTTTCGTTTGTTGCGACAACAGGGGGCGTTAGTCGTCGGCATTCATCATAAACCCATCCCAGGCGAATCAGCAGGAGATGTGATTGTCGGCGTACTGCACGCAGCTAGTACCCTAACAGCAGCAGGAATTCAGCAGGCGCAAACTTTGGTGATTGCTGGACCTGACGATGAACTGAATTTGTCAATCATGATGCAAGCGCGGGTGTTGAATCCGCGAATTCGGATTATCAACCGCTTTTTTAATACAAATTTGGGCGATCGCCTCGATCAAACTGTGCCCAACCACTTGAGTATGAGTGTTGCCGGTTTGGCAGCACCTGTCTTCACGTTTGCGGCTTTAGGAAACCAAGCAATTGGACAAATCAAGCTTTTCAAACAAACTTGGCCGATCCACGAAGAATATATAGATGAAAATCATCCGTGGCTAGGTCGCAAGCTGGTTGATTTGTGGAATGACCGTTCGCGGATGCTCATTTACTATATGCCATTCAAGGGTGAGATCGATTTGGTAGCTGCGGTGTTGTCTGGACAAGAACTCAAAGTGGGCGATCGCCTCATCGTTGGTACTCAACCCCGTGTCCGTTCCATCCGCAAATCCCTAATTGCAAAACTGTTGAAAGTCCTGACTAATTTGCGGCAGTTTAAGAAACACGCGGAATCAGTGGTGGCAATGTCTATTGTGCTGTTTGTCATTGTTGTGATTGCCACACTCACCTACAGTTCCACCAATACGAATATTTCTATTGTTGATGCCTTATATTTTGCAGTAGGCATGATTACGGGAGCAGGTGGTAATGATAAAGTCGTAGAAAACGCTCCTGCCAGCATTAAATTATTTACCGTTCTCATGATGCTAGTTGGGGCTGCGGTGATTGGTCTATTGTACGCATTGCTCAATGATTTTGTTTTGGGCAGTCGCTTCAAGCAATTTTGGGATGCAGCACGAGTTCCCCACCGCCATCACTACATCGTTTGTGGCTTGAGCGGCATTGGTATAAAAATTGTCCAACAGCTGTATGCTAGCGGGCATGAAGTGGTAGTGATTGAGCGTGACTCCAATAACAAATATGTCAACACAGCCCGTGGAGTCGGTATTCCCGTCGTTTATGCTGATGCCAGCTTCTCAGCAACACTTAAAGTAGCCAATTTAGAATCTGCCGCAGCAGTGCTTGCGGTCACAGGGAACGACGCGACTAACTTAGAGATTGCCCTCAAGGCAAAATGCATGACACCCAAAGTGCCGGTGATAGTCCATTACGCAGAACCGGATTTTGCTCGTATGGCGCAACAGGTGTTTGACTTCGAGGCGGTTCTGAGTCCTGCCGAACTCGCAGCCCCAGCTTTTGCCGCTGCTGCACTGGGTGGAGAAATACTCGGTAACGGCATCACAGCAGATAGTCTTTGGGTAGCTTTTGCAACTTTGATTACAGCCTCACATCCCTTTTGCGGTCAGCCAGTGAAAGATGTTGCCATGTCCGCTGACTTTGTGCCTTTGTACTTAGAAACCAACAGCCAAACCATCCACGGCTGGGATTTACTCGAAACAAGCCTGAGTGCTGGAGATGTGTTGTATTTGACTATGCCTGCAACACGGTTATATCAGTTGTGGCGTAGTGCGCCGCCGCAGCTGATGGCGAGTTAGTAGGAATATGTAGTCTTGAACTTAACAACCTCTGACCAAAAAACGAGACGCAAGCCCCCGGCTTCAGACGTGGGGATAAGTCGGAGGCGACTTTTAAGTCCCGTAAAACGATTGTATGGCTTTAGCCACAGTGGTAGAATTGAACAATATTACACTCAGCTCATGTTTCTGATGTTTTTCCATGTATTACATGGAAAAACGCCCTTGGACATGCAATACACCGTTAATATCAAATCCGTTTGTATCGGAATTATTCCTCCTTGCTCTAGGCGTGCGTTCTCAGCGTCTCTGCGGTTTTTTAATTATTCAGATGCTACCGGAATTGATATAACTTCAAAGCTTTCTCCAAGTATTACATGGAATCAACACAGCACAGATCCAGATAATGGTTTTTTCCTTGGACAGTAAGGCATTAATTCTTCTCATCCTTCAATTAGGAGCGAACGTACAGTTAGATTTCTTGCCTAAGTCCGGTGAATCAAATCCTTTTGTGTTGGTCTTCGGTTTTTGTTTAAGGGACTATTATGTTCCCGGACGAGAGCGAATACGATCGGGTATATGATGGCGATCGCCTAATATTTCTAGCAAAGGACCATTAACGTCAAATTTAACCATACTTACCGACGCGACCAAAATATTCACCCGATAGCGATAGCGTCCCAAATCAATTCCCAGTAAACTGCAAAGCATAATCCGAATCGTGGCTTTATGGGAAACTACTAAAACATTACCTTGGGGATGTTTTTCTTGAATTTCAGCAATTACAGGCATAGAACGGTTAGCAATATCTACCGCAGTTTCTCCACCTAGTGGTGCATTCCAAGCGGGTTCTGTCAACCATTTTACATAGTTTTCTGCGTAATTCTTTTGGGCAAACGATTTACTATACGTTTCCCATTCGCCGTAACTACCTTCTCTAAGCCCGTCACGCAACTGCATATCCATACCGATAGCATCACAAAACGGCTTGGCAGTTGCAATTGTGCGCTTCATCGGGCTAACATAAACCGCTTCCCACTTCAATTTTTGATAAACATCGGCAAAACCGGATGCCATCTGCATCCCTTCAGAAGTCAACTCCGCATCAGTTTCACCGCAGAAATTACCACTTTGACTAAAAGTAGTTTCTCCATGTCGCAGTAAATATAAATTGAGTGTCATAGCTTGTATCGCGATTGGGATAAAGGAGTTTGTGCAAAAATAAAATACCATCAATCTCGCAACCCTGGTATGTGACACCAGGACAAAGTAATCAACCAAAAAAGTCAATCAACCACAAACTTTTGAAATCGAAGATCTCCAACTTATGTGGGAACCCAGTCGCTACAAAGCGAATAACGCTCCAAATGGCTGCCCGACGAGTTCTGGTGGCAAGGTGGTTTCCAACGTAACTGTCTGGGGTAGCGGCATTGACGCGTTAGACCAGATCTACGATGTCAGAGGTAATTTGATTGTCAACACCCCAATCGAGTATCGCCGAATTAACTCTATCCCTGAACCCTCCTTAACCATAGGACTTTTGGCTCTGGGTATAGGTTGTGTGAGTTCTGTATGCTTAGGAAAACAGAAACACAAATCAAAATACAAGGAAAAAACTTTTGTCTAAATTGTATGACAAAATCTGCTCAACTTTCGCGCCTCTTTCTAAAAAGTTTTAAAGGATGAAGAATGAAGTATAGATTTATGATTTGCATATCATTCTTCATCCTTAGCTACACCCAATATTAAACTCCTTCCATCCATGCAACACACTTGTGCATCTGGTCTCTCATAGTCTCAGTATCAGTATGATACCTGCGCCCATGACCTGGTAGAACCCACTCAAAGGTGTAATTAGCTAGCTCACGCATTGATTTAATCTGTTCTGACCAAGAGTACCAGCTGTAATCGGGGAAAGCATAGAGCTGGTGGAGTTCATTAGACCAAGCCAGATGGTCGCCAGTGAACAGAAACTTGTTTTTGTATAGCAGAACAGTGTGTCCTTTGCTGTGTCCAGGAACCGGGATAATCAAGATGTCGGGAGCCAACTCAATTGGTTCTGTCCCTGTAGGCTGAATTTCCACATTGCGAGTATCAGCAGTGATGTCATCTTTATGGAGGATGCGCTGACACTGAAAATGCTCCGCGAACTTTTGATGATCCGCCACATCGTCCCTGTGAGTCAAGTACATATAGCGAATTCCCCCCATCTTTTCCAAACGCTTGATTAAGGGAGGGGTAAACCGGGGAGAATCTACCAAAATATTACCTTCAGGTAGCTCAATAAAGTAGCTCGCAGCGCCGTAGGAATTTTCCGAGTGATAACCGCAATGGTAAACATTATCCTCTACAGGAATAGGAAAACTCAGTTGAGCGGCTTTGACATCTTGGGGCTTTTCAACTGTACCAATCGAACTAGTAGGACAAGCTAAAAGAGCTTGAAGCGCTGCTAATCTTTGGGCCTCGTTAGCTGGTTGGTGATGCACCACCGACTGTTCACCAGCTTCAATAAACACTTCTGGAGCCATCCACCGACAAGTATCACAATCAATGCAGGAAGTATCGACATAAAAATCGCCACTGACATTTTCGGGGCGACGCAGATTTAAATGAGCCATATGAAACCTCTTTCGCCCAAGCACTTGCACTTAAGGGCGACGAACCCTGTATCCCCACCTTAGCAAAAGCGCTGATGGACTGTTGGGGGAGTGATATTTGATAGAAGGAAATGGGATAACTTCACACAAACAGAGTTTGCTTATAGTTTTCTAAATAAGTTTCAATTAAAAGCACTCAGAGATTCTCTGAGTGCTAATGGTATATTTTGAGATCAAGACTAGCGATCGCCTAAATTAAATTTAAAGCATTCGTAAAACTTACATAGGTTTAAAAGGTCAGAAAAAGTTTGAAGTTTTTAAATGAAAAGGTCAGAAAAAGCAATCATTGACACAATGGCGCTTACCCTGCTGTTCCAGTTCGCATAATTCCCATAATTGAGGTTATTGAGGCGCTTGCTTGTCTAATACTACTTATACGAATCGGTCAGCCGTGAATCTTCAGTTTCCAGACCAATTAAGCGATAAATCAAATTTAAAACTTTTTTCATTGTCTACTCCTCGATTTTGTAATTGGTGTTCTATATATATCCTCAACGTGTCTGCTTGCGTTTCCAGAAATAAACTATTTATTTTTTTATAAGTTGAGTGCCATATATTGGAAGCACCTCTTGTTCTTGGAACTACTGTGAATTGGCGAGCAGGTGTTTTAATGCCTAAACTAAACAGTTTAGTTTAGTTTGTACCAATTATGGAAGAGGGTAAAAATAAAAATCCCCTTGGCTTCATGTTAAGGGGGCGAGAAGGCGAGGAGGTCGTTTGGATTGCGGCAATCAGCAGTCTAATGATTAATAGGTGCAAGCGAAATCGACTTATGCACTTGGAGGCGATTTTACTTTTTATGCTTTTAATTCCTAGTTGTAGCGAGCCTTCAGTAGAGATGATAAGCAATACAGATATATGGGAAAACTTAACACAGATACAGTCTGCTAATACGATCTTCACTAAATATGCTTTATTGCTCTAATCCTAGCTGCTCAAATTCCTTTAATCCAGATGGTAATAATTTTTGCACCAACTGCGGCTTGCAAACACTTACACCTCTATTTCGCAACCGCTTCCGGGTGATTCGACTGTTGGGTGAGGGTGGATTTAGTAAGACTTATGAAGCCAGAGATGCAGATAGGATGGATGAACCCTGTGTGATTAAACAATTTGTTCCCCAGGTTCAAGGAACAGCAGCAGTTGAGAAAGCAACCGAACTATTTAAGCAAGAGGCGAAGCGACTGTATGAATTGGGAGAACATCCGCAAATTCCTAGATTGGTTGCTTATTTTGAACAGGATAAGCGCTTATATCTTGTACAAGAGTTTATCGAGGGACAGACTTTACTAGAAGAATTGCAGCAGCAGGAAGCCTTTAGCGAAGAAAAGATTCATCAGCTTTTGGCTGATTTATTACCAGTCTTGAAATTTATCCATGAACGTGGCGTAATTCACCGCGATATCAAGCCAGAAAATATTATGCGCCGTAGATCCCCCCAACCCCCCTTGCTAAGAAGGGATCTGATACTAATTGATTTTGGTGTTTCTAAACAAGCAACGGGAACGGTTTTAGGTAAAGCTGGTACTATGGTGGGAACGCCTGGATATGTACCACTCGAACAAATGCGCGGTCAAGCGTACCCAGCTAGCGACCTTTACAGTTTGGGTGTGACCTGTATTCGACTCATAACGCAGTGTTTGCCAAAAGAAGATGGTTCTGATGAGCTGTATGATGCACTGAATAGTCGCTGGGTATGGCGCGAACACTTGCAAAAAGGCACAGTCAGCTATCAGCTCGGGCAAGTTTTAGATAAGTTGATTCAGGATTATGTAAAAGAACGTTATCAATCTGCTGATGAGGTGCTAGCAGTTCTAAATAGTCAGCAAACTCTAGCAAATCCCAAATCACCACAAATACCAGATCAGCATAATAAACAGGGTTCTTCACAGCTACCTCTTACAGTAACTAGTTCCCCACTTCATAATCTGACTACAGTAACAGTAGATTACAGTCAGCTGGAGTATTTACTGGCGGCTGGAAGATGGCGAAACGCGAATGAAGAAACTTTAAATGTCATGCTTAAAGTATCTGGTCGAGAAAAACAAGGTTCGCTGTACCTAGAAGATATCGAAAAATTTTCTTGTCAAGACCTTTACACTATTGACCAGCTCTGGGTTAGATATAGCAATCGGCGCTTTGGCTTTAGTGTACAGCAGCAAATTTGGCAAAGCGTTGGGGGAAGCAAAAATGCAGATTATAGAATTTGGTGTCGCTTTGGATATCAGGTGGGATGGATGCGTAACAAGATGTTGAAGCATATTTGGTTTAATGACCTTACCTTCTCTATTAATGCTCCAACTGGTCACCTTCCATGTGTTGAAATGACTACGATTGTTGGTATGCCTTGGACATATTTTCTCTTCTCTCGCATTAAGGCTTGTGGAATGTAAAATCTAGTAGTTACAAAAAATAGCTATGACTGAAATTGTATTTCTAGTTGAAGAAGATCCAGACGGTGGCTATACAGCTAGGGCATTAGGGGAATCGATTTTCACTCAAGCTGATGACATCGAAACCCTAAGAGAAATGGTGCGTGATGCGGTTCATTGCCATTTTCCTGATGCACAAAACCGTCCTAAGGTCATTCGTTTGCACATAGTCCGTGATGAGGTTATTGCTTCTTGAAGCTCCCACGAGACTTATCTGGTAGAGAATTAGTTAAAGCTCTTGCTCGTCTTGGATACGAGGTGAGTCATCAGACAGGTAGCCATATTCGGCTAACTACCCTACGCAATGGTGAACATCACGTCACAGTACCAGCCCATGACCCTATCAAGATAGGTACACTTAACGCGATATTAAGAGATGTTGCTGACCATGCTGGTTTGATCCGTGAAGAATTACTAGAGCTTCTATTTGGATAATCAGTGAAATTAGCGCTTTAAGCTATTACACGTTTTGTTGATGGAATTGCGATTGGCTTTGCCACTGCCCCGAATCGCGATTGGGCTTTAGCCCACTGCGCTCCGCGCAATCGCCCCATCTATCTTTTCACGAGGTGCGATGCTCCCAAAAGGCGGCTCCCTTTGGGAGCATCGCAAAAATTTCCAAGCAAGTTTCAGCCTATTAGTAGATGCACTTTATCTACTACAACGTTAATAACATGATGAGTGATAGGAAGGCTATCAATCACCATGCCAAGGCATAACAGCATCATGTAGGAGATGGAATAGAGAAACAAACCTTTAGCTAAGCTGCGGTCTTCTGGGTTTTGCAACAATTGCCAAGCTTTGTAAATAAATACTATCCCTAAGCCCACAGCAATGACTCCGTAGAGGATTCCACTCACTTGCAAAGGATAAACTAACAAGAAAGTTGCTGCTACGGTAATTATGGTATAGTACCAAATCTGCCGCACTGTAGCCGTAGTTCCCGCAACTACTGGTAGCATTGGTACGCCCACCTTTGCGTAATCATCCCGAATCATCAAAGCGAGTGACCAAAAATGAGGGGGTGTCCACAAAAAGACGATCGCAAAGATTAACCATCCTGCCCAGCTTAACGTACCTGTGACAGCAGCCCAACCTACCAAAGCTGGAATTGCCCCTGCTGCCCCACCAATAACGATATTTTGAGTGCTATGACGTTTCAAAAAATGCGTATAAATTAGCACATAAAATACCAGACCAGACATTGCTAGCACAGCGGCTAGTAGGTTGGCAAATACTGAAAGCAAGGTAAAGGAAATGACAGCCAAAACAGTGGCAAAAATCAGAGCATCACGCGGCTGTATTCTCCCTGAAGGCAGTGGACGATGACGCGTGCGCTCCATGTCATAATCAATATCCCGGTCGTAGACACAATTGATTGCTTGGGCGCTTGCAGCTGCCAAAGTGCCACCAGTAAGTGTGACGAGCAATAACAATGGATCTACCTCTCCCTTTGCTGCAATCCACATACTTCCAGCAGTGGTAATGAGTAGCAAAGGGATGATTCTGGGCTTTGTGAGCTGGTAGTAGCTTTGAATAACTTGTAGAAACGTTTGATGGTGGCGAGAGACATTAGTCTCAATCATTTTGGCACTATTTCCTTTTTTTCAAAACTTATAAGCACTAATGCCTAACTGCTAAGAGATAACAGCAACCAAAAATGAGCAATTACCAAGTCGATTGTCATGGATTCAATCCACCGGTTGCTTGTTCGCTTATAGCGCCTGCTTCTTCCTTGTTGCTGCTAGCGTTGATCCCACGGCTACTCACCCAATCTCGCAATGCGAGAACTGTAAAAGCCACCAAAGTACCCAGCAAAGCTGCCCCTATAGCTTGGTGAGAGACGGTGAGTGGTTCGACTTGAAGATGCAACCGAAAAGTGGCAACTCCCAACAGAAGTTGTATAATCAATAATCCACCAGCGAGATTTGCCAGTCGTCGTAAAGCTGGATGCAGTGCTGGTGTACGCCAAGAAAGAAATACCACTGCCAATGTTGCTAGTGTTGGGGGCAGGACGCCGGCAATGTGGCTATACATCACGGCACAAAGTTGAGATGCGCCAAAGCATTGATGGAGCGCCCAGCGAGAGCCTACCAAGGCACCTAGTAGACTTTGCAAATAAACCAAAATAGCTGCTGTTAAACCAACATACGGCAAGTTCCCAACGGTTCCGGTTCCCTGGTAGGGGATGAGCGCGGTGCCGATGACCAATAGGGTAGTAAAAAATAACAGCGCTGTTCCTAAGTGGGCGGTGACAATATCAAACCGCAAAAGTTCAGTGACAGTCAGTCCGCCCAAAACACCCTGAAAAACGATTAAAAATAAGGCAAATGTGGATGCCCAAGGAAGCCATCTAGGTAAAGAGCGACGATGCCACCAAGACATTCCAACGAGTGCGATCGCGCTGACACCAATCAATGCCGCATCCAACCTGTGAAACCACTCCAAGAAAACCTGGAAATTCATTTGCTTGGTTGGCACAAGTTCTCCATAGCACAAAGGCCAATCAGGGCAAGCAAGTCCAGCATTCATCACACGGGTGGCACTGCCTATTGCCATCAAAATCAAGGTGGCTACACACATTCTCCACACCAAGCGACGAATTCGTTCCTGTGGCACCTGCTGCGGCGCAGTCGTTATGTTTTGTTGTTCTAGGACAAATTCGCTCATGAAGGATACCTTCTGTCGCTCTTTGAGAGCTATCTACGTTCTAAATGTGTCAGTACCAAACGGACATCTTGCAAGGGCTGGGGAACCCAAAGGAAGTTTGGAGTGGCGGCACAGGACCGCTTCAACTTCTCTCCCAAGCAAGTGTCCTCCTCATCTCCCACCCTAGCGTACAAATAGGGTTCGAGACTGGCTCTCACTATACTGTGAATCACCCTAACCACTTTTTGCCTGAAGCTTTAGGGATTTTTAAGTTGTCAGGCAACCAGAAGAACTTAGAACACAAAATTTAGAATTGGTGAATGTTCCTACGAATCAATTCGCACAATTCAACAAGCCTGCATGAATAATAAATACAGAGGCTCGCACCGTAACTCGACACCCAGTTGCAAGAAACCCAAAAGGGTTTCTACTGTGCGCCTGCTCCCCTTCTTTTCTGGTAAGGCATTGATTGATGGTAATTACTCTAAATCCTTTAAATTTTTCTCCCCTACCACATCCACCCTGCGGCACATCTCATAAACTACTTGTGTTCAAAAGTGAGAAATTTAGCATAAAAATTAATAAAAATTTCATACCTTGCCCCACTAAGTCTTTTAAGCTGCACTACTGTAGTAAGTGAGCAGCTCTGTCCAACGTAGTAAAGTCATTAACTCAATAAACCCGTGAAAATTCCAAGTTCTATCTGGACATTACTCATTGGCATCCTGCTGACCCTAGTCAGCCTTTGGTACGGTCAAAATCATGGTCTACTACCAACAGCAGCCTCTGATGAAGCTTCCTTAGTGGACGGTTTGTTCAACACGATGATGATCGTCTCCACAGGTATATTTCTGCTTGTAGAAGGTATTTTAATTTACTCTGCCATCAGATACCGTCGGCGTGCAGGTGACAATGCAGATGGTCCGCCAGTTCATGGCAACGTACCCCTAGAAATCCTCTGGACAGCGATCCCAGCTGTTATTGTTATCGGTATTTCTGTTTACAGTTTCGACGTTTACAACGAAATGGGCGGCTTCAATCCTCATGCCGTCCATGAAGCCCCGATGACGCCACAAGCAATGAGAATGCCTGGGGCAGCTATAGCAGCAACTTTAAGCGATACACCTCCCAGCACAGGTTCCGACCGAAATCAGGAAAGAGCTGATGAGGCAATGCAAGACCCAGCCACAGCAGCAGTCCGCAATGCTGACCAAATTCCCCAACTGCGGGAAGCCCCTGGTACTGGGTTAGTTTCTCCCACCATTGGTCCTACTCCCGATAAAGAAGGCAAACCACCCGCATTTGTGGTGAACGTCACAGGTTTGCAGTATGCCTGGATTTTCACTTACCCTGAAACTGGTGTCACTTCTGGTGAACTACATGTTCCTATTGGGCGTGAGGTACAACTCAATATGACAGCGAACGATGTTATCCACGCTTTTTGGGTGCCAGAGTTTCGCCTGAAGCAGGATGTGATCCCCGGTCGGCAAAGCGAGATTCGCTTTACGCCCAGCAAAGAAGGCGATTATGCGCTGATCTGTGCTGAATTGTGCGGTCCCTACCACGGGGCGATGAGAACACAAGTTGTTGTTCAAAAGCCGCAAGAGTTGGAACAGTGGATTCAAGAACAGCTAGTCGCCAGCACAGAAGAGCTCAAGCAAGCAGTTGCTATGAATCCTACAGATTTATCCCCAAATGAATTTCTTACTCCTTACACAAGCCAGATGGGAATTCATTCAGAAATGCTACATCAACTGCACAAGTAGTTTATTCATCATCAGTCATCAGTCATTAGCAACTGACTCCTGACTCCTGAACGGCAGTTGCTTCAAGTCTGGCGATCAAACGCACTGCCTCCTCCTGACTCCTGACAACTGAAATTTCTATGACACAAGCACAGGTACAAGAAACAGCCAATATCCCTGCTCGGATTGAGGAACCAGGGGTAAGACATTGGCGAGACTACTTTACCTTTAACACCGACCATAAGGTCATTGCGATTCAATACCTGGTCACTACGTTCATTTTTTACTGTATTGGTGGCGTTTTGGCTGACTTGGTTCGCACGGAACTGCGAACTCCAGAATCAGATTTTGTCAGCCCTGAACTGTACAACAGTTTGTTTACGCTGCACGCCACAATCATGATTTTCTTGTGGATCGTGCCAGCAGGTGCGGGATTTGCTAACTTCTTGATTCCCCTAATGATTGGGGCAAAGGATATGGCATTTCCACGCCTGAATGCTGTTGCCTTTTGGATGATTCCTCCTGCTGGGTTGTTGCTGATTGCTAGTTTGGTGGTCGGCGATGCACCGGATGCAGGTTGGACTTCTTACCCTCCCCTGAGTTTGGTAACAGGTCAAGTGGGTGAGGGAATCTGGATTTTGAGCGTTCTGTTGCTGGGTACGTCTTCGATTCTGGGGGCAATTAATTTCCTTGTCACCATGATCAAAATGCGTACCCCAGGCATGGGATTCCATCAATTGCCTTTGTTCTGCTGGGCAATGTTTGCTACCTCGGCGCTGACTCTGGTGTCAACACCAGTGCTAGCAGCGGGTCTGATTCTGCTTGCTTTTGACTTACTTGCAGGAACGACATTTTTTAACCCAAGTGGCGGTGGTGATCCAATTGTCTACCAGCATATGTTCTGGTTTTACTCCCACCCAGCGGTTTACATCATGATTTTGCCCTTCTTTGGGGCGATTTCTGAGGTGATCCCGGTTCATTCTCGTAAGCCGATTTTTGGATATAAGGCGATCGCCTACTCTAGTCTTGCCATCAGCTTTTTAGGGCTAATCGTCTGGGCGCACCATATGTTCACCAGCGGTATCCCCGGTTGGTTGCGGATGTTCTTCATGATCACGACGATGATCATCGCCGTACCTACGGGGATCAAAATTTTCAGCTGGTTGGCAACTATGTGGGGTGGCAAGCTGCGCCTCAACAGTGCCATGCTGTTCGCGATGGGCTTTGTAGGAACTTTTGTGATTGGCGGGATCAGTGGCGTGATGTTGGCAGCAGTGCCATTTGATATTCACGTTCACGACACCTATTTTGTGGTGGCGCACCTGCACTATGTGTTATTTGGTGGTAGTGTTCTCGGTATTTATGCGGCAATTTACCACTGGTTCCCCAAAATGACCGGGCGGATGCTGAACGAATTTTGGGGTAAGGTTCACTTTGCCCTGACGATCGTCGGTCTAAACATGACCTTCTTACCCATGCACAAACTGGGGATGATGGGGATGAACCGCCGCATTGCTCAGTATGACCCCAAATTCACATTTCTCAACGAAATTTGCACCTATGGTGCTTATATACTCGCGGTTTCCACATTCCCCTTCATCTTCAATGCGATTTGGAGTTGGATGTACGGAGCCAAAGCAGGTAATAATCCCTGGCAGGCATTGACCCTAGAGTGGATGACGACCTCACCGCCAGCGATAGAGAATTTTGATAAACTACCAGTACTCGCGACTGGTCCCTACGACTATGGCTTGGAAAATACCAGATATGGTGTACCCTTATCTGACCCCGATCCAACCTTGTCAGCTGGTCCTAACTCGGTGTTACGCGCGGAACCGGACGAACCATATCCCGCTATCACTGCCGAGAAAGAAGAACGCTAATTAATAATGAATTATGAATGATGAATGCTAAAAGTCTTCATTCATAATTCATCAGCCATAATTCATCATTAAACGGAAGATTCATGCAAAGTCAAACTATTGACCCAGCAAAGACAGCCCTTAATCATCATCACGCTGCTACAGCAGAAGCTCATCACGAAGAACATCCAGATCATCGCATCTTCGGGCTGATTATGTTCCTAGTCGCTGAAGGGATGATTTTTCTAGGGTTGTTTGGGGCTTATATAGCTTTCCGTTCTACACTACCTGCTTGGCCCCCAGAAGGTACGCCAGAGTTAGAACTGTTGCTACCCGGAGTCAACACTATTAATCTGATTGCTAGTAGTTTTGTTATCCATAATGCTGACACCGCTATCAAAAAGAACGATGTGCGGGGAATGCAATTGTGGTTCGCGATAACTGCGGCAATGGGTATTATTTTCTTGGTGGGGCAGGTATATGAATACACCCATCTGGAATTCGGCTTGACTACCAACTTGTTTGCCAGTGCATTTTATGTCTTGACTGGCTTCCACGGTTTGCACGTGACTATCGGAGTTTTGGCAATTCTTGCCGTGTTGTGGCGATCGCGCACCAAAGGTCATTACAGCAACGAACATCACTTTGGTATAGAAGCAGCCGAAATTTATTGGCACTTCGTTGATGTGATTTGGATCATCCTCTTCGGCTTGCTGTATCTGCTTTAAGTAGTGGTTTTTACTCCACCTCAGGACTGATAAAAACCCCCAAATGGGGGTTTTTAGTATTTTTATTTGCTTTTCCCAAGCATCATCTTTTCCACTAAAGACCGCCATAATCTATCGGGAAGAATGGCATGCATAAGGAAAAACAACTCGCCATGAGGGGAATAACGCAGTCTCCCAGAGTAATCATTTGCTGCTCGATAAATTGTTTTGGCAACACCTTCGGGTCCTGGCAGCGAATCATTGATTTTTTCCATGAAGCCCTTGACTTGGTTGCTCATCTGTGTATATTCAGCATGAGTCGCCCAAGCTATACCGTGATTAATGAAATTCGTCCTGATGCCACCGGGTTCAATAATTTTTACGCGAATACCAAAGCGGCGTAGTTCATAGCGTAGAGCTTCAGAGAGTCCCTCTACAGCCCATTTTGTTGCATGATAAGAGGACGTAAGCGGGAACGCAAGACGACCCCCTATTGAAGTAACATTAATGATTGTGCCTCCTCCCTGTCGGCGCAAAACAGGAAGGATAGATTGGATAGTGGTCACCAGCCCGAAAACATTCGTTTGAAACTGATGCTCTAACTGCTCAGGTGTAACACCTTCAAGCGGACCCATAAGCGCGTATCCAGCATTGTTAACTAGCACGTCAATGCGCCCAAAATGCTCTAATGTTTTGTGGAGCGCAGATGTGATTGTCTCAGGGTCGGTAACATCAAGATGTGGACAGATAACTCCTTTTGCTTTAGCCCAATCTCCTGCTTTATTTGGCGATCGCATGGTTGCTGCAACATTCCAACTTTTTTGAAGGAAGTATTTCGCGGTCGCTTCACCAATGCCACTTGAAGCACCTGTAATCAGAACGGTCTTACTCATCGTTGACTTCTGTGAAATCCAAATACTGCTACGCAAAAGCGTAAACTGTGGAGTATACTCCACAGTCAAGTGGTTTCTTCAAGAGATGGATTGATGCAATGCTGATTGGTGAACTATCTAAAAAAACAGGATTGTCGAAAGACACAATCCGCTTTTACGAAAAAATTGGACTCATTACTGCCAGTGAACGCCAAGCAGGAACAAGAGCCTACAAAGAGTTCAGTGCAGAAATGGTTGAGCGTCTTTTGATGATTCACCAGGGTAAAGGATTAGGCTTCACTCTCGGTGAGATGAAGCATCTGCTGGATGAATGGGGAGAAAAAACCATCCCAAAACAGGAGCAAGTTCAAATTATTGAACGCAAACTGCAAGAGATTTCTGAAAAGATGCGTAACTTGGAGAACATTAAAACCTATTTGTCTTCCAAACTCCGTCGATTGCAACAGGAAGTTTCCTAGAAGCTACGAATTAGCAATTATGATCACCGCATGAGAATATCCGCGTCTTTCCATGTTGCTCGCGTAGTGCTGAAGCGCTTGCACTCAGCATGAACAAAACTCTCAGTTAAACATCAATGGGCCATTGGATTCAGCTTAGCCGCTTTCAGTGCTGCCAATGCCTGCTGTTGCGTCACAATTGGAAAAAACTATTGAAGTAGCCAAAGATTGACTCTTCTATCAAATCCCCCAGTAGCAAGCTTTGTCCCATCCGGACTAAAGGTTATGGCGCTTACCCAGTCGGAATGTCCATAAAATGTATTTAATAACTCGCCTGTTGTTAAATTCCACAGCTTAATTCCATCTCTACCACCACTAGCAAGGGTTTGTCCGTTGGGGTTAATAGCTATTGTATTCACCCAGTTGTTGTGTCCTGTCAACGTGCGAACTAAGCCTCCAGTGGTGACATTCCAAAGTTTAATTGTGCGATCGCGGCTTGCACTGATCAAGGTATTTCCATCTGGGGTAAACACCAGTTTGGTGACTGTATTCGCATGCGCCCCTGGAACTGTACGGATTAATTTTCCAGTACTCAAATCCCACAGCTTAACAACACCAATATTGTCACCACTTGCCAGCGTTTGACCATCAGGACTAATTGCCAGGGTATAAATGAGGTTATCAAAGCGTGTCAAAGTAGCAAGTGGGCGCTGCTGTAGCAAATCCCACATCCGAATACCGTCCAATGCACCGCTGACCAAAACTTTACCATTTGGAGTGACTGCTAAGGACAGCACATTGCTCGTATGCCCGACAAAGGAGCGAGTAAATTTATTGTTTTTCAGGTTCCAAAGGTTAATCGTGTTATCATCACCGCCACTAACAAGAGTTTGACCATCTGGCGAAATGACCACAGATTCTATCGCTGTTTGATGCGCTCTGTTGATAATCCCACGTCTTTTGCCAGTTGTTGTATTCCATAAGCGAATGATGCCATCATTATCAGAACCGCCGCTGATGAGAGTTTGGCTATCTGGAGTGAAGGCAAGGGATTTAATCGTTCCCAAATGCTCTACAAAGGTGTAAATTAGTTGTGGATTAGCTAAGCTCGTAGTAGGTTGGGCGGCTGGTGTAAATTCAACCTCAGCAGGGATGGCAGATAGTATCGGGATTAGGGGAGCGATGGCAACAGCACCTGCTACGCTCATGAGCATTAGAATATTTTTGGCACTGGTCATTTGAGATTTAGATCCTTGTCTACGGTGTGGATGCTGAGCCATTGGGGCATGCGCAAGGGACGCGTTTTGGATTTAGGAGAGGAATTTATTGTAATTATTTATATACATATATTTCAAATATCTTAAGCTATCGTCTACCAAATTTTCGGGCAGAAGAACTCCGCCCGCAAATCATGATACCGAAGCTTACAGTTGCAAAGCATACCGTAGTTGAAATGGTTTTCAACAGCAACCATGTAATCGCCTAATCTCAAATCTCAACAGACCAAATCTACTAATATGGGGGCTTTTTCTTAGAAACACTCAGCATGGGTAAAGGAGAACTTGACGACGAGCGGGAAGGTAGGTAATGTTGCACCACAGGCTCCTCAGGCAAGGGTTGGTGCTGCTGGATACGCCACCACTTATAAGCTAGCGTTATCCCTACTGTTCCCACGCCAAAAGCGAACAATGACCAGCTATCGTCAAATCCACCAATTAATGCATCTACCACTCCCATCGTAATCAATACACTAATGAGTGGTTCTTTACGGTAGGCTAACTTTAAAAAACGAGGAAATACAGCATTCATCACAGCTTCGTTGGTTCCTGTTCACCTTTTATGTAAATTGACTGAGAAAAACTCACCAGCAATTGACGCTTTTGATGAGAGCCTCAATATTATTATACTTTTCTTAAGTAAAGGACGGTGTAGGGGGTACGACAATTCAAAATTCGCTCATTCAAAATTCACGCATTGTAGATTGTTTTGGCTTTGTTTTTTGACATTTTTACTCCCTATAAAGGCTATAAAGGCTTGATGAAATCAAAACCAGCTGTATGTTCCAGCTGGTTCTTTGCTTTTTGTCATTTATCGCGTACAACCAGCAGTGTCTTAGCTTTGTGGAAATCCTACCTCAAACCGAGCCATGATAAAACACCTTGGTTGGTGACGTATTCAATCACCACCATGATTACGAAGCCAATCATTGCAGCTCGACCATTCAAACGCTCAGCATACTCATTAAAACCGAACTTTGGTTCCTCCAGCTTGGGAGTAACACTTGGCTGTGGTTGTGTCTGTGTCTGTGTCATCATTGAAAACCTCTTTTTGGCGAACTTTATAACTCAATATCTAAGTGACAACACAGCTTAAGCTATCAAGCAGGGTTGCCACTCTTTACAATTGTTTACGATTCTTAATTCATTGTAGAAGTAGTTTGGCAATCGTCAAGAACAAAAGTTTGAAGTACATTAGTTGGTATAAGAGGAAGTTCAGTAGTCCTGAGTTTCGAGTGCTGAATGCTGAGTCGGAAAGAAAGCTCTGAGTTCTGAGCGCCCAATTGTGAGTAATTTTTCTTACTTACCCAAAATTGACTCATCATTGAGCACGAGAGCGCTCGGTATTGTCTTTGCACTCAGGATTTTCCGCTTATAACGACTTGTTAAATTCGTAGTCTCTGATTCAAAAGACTAGGGATGAGACTGACAAACTATAAGCTACACAAAAATTCATAAGAGGCAGTAAATGGAAATTGGTATTCCCAAAGAAACTAAGGATCAGGAGTTTCGGGTTGGGTTAAGTCCTTCTAGTGTACGAGTCTTACAAGAAAATGGTCATACGGTTTTCGTAGAGACTCAAGCAGGTCTTGGTGCTGGGTTTACAGATGATGACTACACAAGCGCTGGTGCTAAGATAGTCACCACACCAGATGCAGCTTGGAACCGCGAACTCGTTGTCAAAGTCAAAGAACCACTCGCTCTTGAATATCAGTTTTTGCAGAAAGAGCAAATTTTGTTTACCTATCTGCATCTAGCCGCAGATAGAAAGTTGACCGAACATCTGATTGATTGCGGTGTGACGGCGATCGCCTACGAAACTGTAGAACAACCAGGTAGCAACAAATTACCTCTGCTTACTCCCATGAGCATTATTGCTGGTCGCTTATCGGTACAATTTGGGGCAAGATTCCTAGAGCGCCAGCAAGGTGGTAGAGGGGTTTTGTTGGGCGGTGTTCCCGGAGTGAAACCAGGCAAAGTCGTGATTTTAGGTGGCGGTGTCGTGGGTACAGAAGCCGCTAAAATTGCTGTGGGCATGGGCGCTGCTGTCCAGATTCTAGACGTGAACGTCGAGCGTTTAGATTATCTGGAAACCTTATTTGGTTCTAGAGTTGAACTGCTTTACAGCAACTCAGCCCATATTGAAGCCGCAGTCAAAGATGCTGACTTGCTTATCGGTGCTGTTTTAGTACCGGGACGCAGAGCACCCATCTTGGTGTCACGCAATTTGGTCAAACAAATGCGTCCTGGTTCTGTGATTGTCGATGTCGCGGTTGACCAAGGCGGTTGTGTGGAAACTTTACACGCCACATCCCACACGAACCCAGTATACATTGAAGAGGGTGTGGTACATTATGGGGTTCCTAATATGCCAGGGGCAGTTCCTTGGACTTCTACTCAGGCACTAAACAACAGCACTCTACCCTATGTATTGCAGCTAGCGAATTTGGGGATAAAGGCACTGGCGAGTAACCAAGCATTAGCCAAAGGTGTGAACGTGCAAAATCATCGCTTAGTTCATCCTGCAGTTCAGGAGGTTTTTCCTGACTTGGTGGCGTAGTTAGTTATCAGTTACCAGTTATCAGTTATCAGTTACCAGTTATCAGTTATCAGTTATCAGTTATCAGTTATCAGTTATTCACTGCGGCTGGTACTGTTCACTGTTAAACTGTACAGTTGCGTTGTGCGAGTTTTGCGATCGCATCAATCAACTTAGCTGGTTCTACTGGCTTGGTGACGTACATCTCAAAGCCTGACTCCAATGCTCGCGTACAATCTTGTTCTCTGACATACGCACTCAAGGCGATCGCTGGTATCTGCCCTCCTATTTCGGGTTCCAGGTTTCTCACTTCACGAATTAAGGTGTAGCCGTCCTCCTCTGGCATTCCAATATCACTCACCAGGACATCAGGCAGCGATTTTTCGATAGCGCGAAGTGCTTTTCGTACTGATGCGACAGCTGTCACTGTCGCCCCAAATTGTTGCAGCACAGTGGTAACGAAATTTCGTGTATCGGTATCGTCATCAACGAGCAGGACTTGCAAACCCCTGAGGAGGTAGGATGAGGGGGATGAGGGGGATGAGGGGGATGAGGGGGATGAGGGGGATGAGGGGGATGAGGAGGATGAGGAGGATGAGGGGGATGAGGGGGATGGGGTGATACCTTGTGCGTGAGTCTTCCAATCCCATCTTCCCACGTCCCTATCTCTACTGACTTCCCCTAATTCCTTGCCCCCCCTCTCCCCCTCCTCTTCTGGGTTCTCTGTATCTACAAGCGGCAGCCTCACGGTAAAAGTTGCTCCCTGTCCTACTCCGGGGCTTTGAGCATAAACGCTTCCGCCATGCATTTCCACTAGATAACGTACAATTGCTAGTCCTAGTCCCAGCCCACCTTGGTTTCTGGTGATGCTGCCATCAGCTTGACGAAAGCGGTCAAAAACATGAGGAAGAAAATCTGGGCTGATGCCACTCCCTGTATCGCTCACCTGAAGCAGTACTGAGGAATTTTTCCCCTGGGAAGGTTGCCGTTCAGACAATTGACGTTGCTGAGTGCTAAGTTGTTCAAAGCTAGACTCAGGACTACTGACAGACAATCGCACCTCTACCTTTCCGCCTTGAGGTGTGAACTTGAGCGCATTATTCAATAAATTCCAAAGAATTTGCTGCAAACGGTTTGGATCGGCAAAAACGACAAAGCCAGAGTTAAGCGTGTCCTGTTGTGTGTGTGCTGTTGTCTGGTTATCCCCTGTATTGCTGGATTCAATGAGAAACTCAAGTTCAATATTTTTTGTCTGGGCTTCTAAGCGCACGCTATCTAAAACTGTTGGAACCAGAGATGTTAAGTTAACGGGACTTAGATTCAAATGCAGCTTGCCACGTATAATCCGCGAGACATCTAAAATATCGTCAATGAGTTGTGCCTGCAAATTAGCGTTGCGTTCCATTGTTTCCAAGGCGCGTTCAACGGCTTTTTCATCCAATTTTCGCTGGCGCAGCAGTCTCGCCCAACCCAGTATTGAAGTTAAGGGTGTGCGAAGTTCGTGGGAAAGGGTTGCTAAAAATTCATCCTTGAGGCGGTTTGCTGTTTCAGCTTCTTGTCGTGCTGTTTGTTCGCGGATGAAGTTGATGTGTTCTTCTTGTGCTTGTTTGCGCTCTGTGATATCTTCTATTGTGCCTACATAACCAATGACTTCGCCTTTATCTGAAAGCATCGGAGACGAAGACATATGAACCCAACGCTCAATGCCTGTAGGCGTGAGTATGCGAAACTCTCCTGTGTATTCCTGACCTTCAGCGGATACAGCATACCAATCGGCGATAACTCGTCCTCTGTCTTCTGGATGAATTCCTTGCGTCCACCCGTCGCCTAAACTCTCCTCAAGCGTCATTTCATAGATTGCTTGATAGCGAGGGTTAATATACGTGCATTTGCCTAATGTATCTGTGAGAAAAATGCCTACTGGCGAGCAAGCACTTAAAGAGCGAAACATCTCTTCACGCTTCCTGAGTTCCTTATTCATTGCTGCCAGTTGTGTCGCTTGTCGCTTCACCTCGACGGTTTTCTGGAACAGATCAACAAATGCCGCTACCTTGGATTTCAAAATTTCTGGATTAATGGGTTTGAAGAGGTAGTCTACAGCACCAATGGAATAACCTTTGAACACCATATTGTCGCTGGTGCTAAATGCTGTGAGAAAAATAATTGGCGTATGGCGCGATCGCTCTCGTTGTCGAATCAGGGTTGCTGTCTCGAACCCGTCCATATCTGGCATCTGCACATCGAGCAGAATCACAGCAAAATCCTGATTGAGCAAACATCGCAGTGCTTCTGCACCTGATGTCGCTCTGACCAAATTTTGACCCAGGCTCTCTAAAATTGCCTCCAGGGCTAACAAATTTTCTGGATGGTCATCTACCAGCAGAACGTTAACTTTCGGTTCAAATGACATTTTTATCTGTATGCTTTAGGAAATATATTAAGGCGTTTTCACGTCTTCCTATTGACTGTGACGCTTGCGCTTATTCTATTCCCACTATCTTAAGTCATAAATTTGTCTACTATTGATGGTTAGAGTTCAAAGCTTTCTTGTATGAAGAATTCACAAAGAACTTTATCAAAAATTACAAATTTTCACTAAAAACGGGGCGATCTCTGCTAAAGGTAGAATTTTTTCAGCCACACCACGGGCGATCGCCGCTTTTGGCATTGTCGGACAAGCTGCTGTTGAAGGTTCCTCTACCACAGTTCTGCCGCCGCGTGCCCTGATTTTTGCCATTCCTCCACTACCATCATGGTTGGCTCCTGTCAAGAGTACTCCAATCAATTTTTCGGCATAAGTATCTGCAGCGGTTTCAAATAGCACATCTATTGATGGTCGCGCATAAGTCACAGGAGCATCAGTAGATAAAGAAAAGCTAGGATAAGGAAGCAAGTCACTTCCCGCTTCTATCATCAAATGATAATCTGCTGGAGCTAAATATATGCAACCAGGCACAATTTCTTCTTTATCTTGTGGCTCTATGACAACCAAAGGACTATACTCCTGCAACATCATTCTCAATTTATCATCAGAAGATTTGTGACGGTGTTGGACAATTGCCACAGGTACTGGGAAGTTTTTGGGCAATCCGGCGAGTAAGACTTCAAGGGCTTGTAACCCTCCTAAGGATGCACCGACAACAACCAGTTGAAATGCCATTAGGAATGAGAAATTAGAATCAATTATAAATGATGAGATTTTATCATAATTTCTTGAGCATTCATCATTTTACCGAATCCGGCGGTAAAGCTTTTCTCCACCTTCTAACTCCTCATAGTCTTGCTCATGCGGGGTGAACTTAAGGGTTTCTTGGCGTCCCAAACCTAATATTCCAAACTTCACATGGCTTTCATAAAAAAGATTATGAACTCTGTGTTGTAAAGATTGATTAAAGTAAATTAAGACATTGCGACACAAAATAATATGAAATTCATTAAAAGAATTATCTGTCGCTAAATTATGTTGTGAGAAAATCATATTTTCTTTAAGATATGAAGAAAATATCGCATTATTATATGCTGCTGTGTAATACTCAGAAAAAGATTTTTTGCCACCTGCTTGTAAATAATTTTGAGTATAACCTTGCATCAAATTTAGTGGATAAATTCCAGTTTTTGCTTTTCGTAATACCATGTCATTGATATCAGTCGCATACAATCGGCAACGGTGGTAAAGCCCCTCTTCGTGTAGTAAAATTGCCATAGAATAAACTTCCTCACCCGTGGAACATCCAGCGTGCCAAATGCGAATAAAAGGATAAGTTCGTAAGAAGGGCACCACTTTTTTTCTAAATGTTAGAAAAAAGCTGGGATCACGAAACATGGTAGTGACGTTAACCGAAAGAGCGTACAAAAATCTCTCCATATATTCAGGGTGATGGAGAACTTTTTCTTGCAGTCCAGAAATACTGGTTAAACCTTCGGTTTGAATGACGTTCCAAATTCGCCGTTTGAGTGAAGCTAAGGCATAATTTCTAAAATCAAACCCGTAGTAACGATATATTCCTTCTAATAGCAATTTAATTTCAATGTCCTCGAGCTGCTCTCTAAGCATATAGATATCTATTTCATCATCGCAGTTGCCCAACCTTAACCTTTCGAGTTGCCCATCCCTTGTAACAAAGTATAGGTTTGCTGTCAAACGCAATTCCTCAAAAATTATGTTGCAAATAACTCCCAGTATACATTGACATTTAACACTTCTAGGATATACTTGCGCCATATTGTGAGGAGTGCAACTATGACAAATCAAAAGCTTGGGAGATTACTACCACTCGGTTTTATCAGTTTCTGTTTTTGCCTAGGCATTGGTATAGGATTATTCCTCCGCTTTGGGCAATTGCAACGAACAAATGCTGCTACGACATCTACAGATCTCAACGCAGATACAGATACAGTACCAGTTCAGTTCTCCATACCAGAGAACGCGTCTCCAGACACCATCACTGTTCAAGCCGTTGGAGATGTTATTCCTGGGACAAATTACCCTAACTACAGACTTCCAAGCGATCGCAATCAGCTTATACCAAATTCGGTGAGAGCATATCTGCAAAGAGCCGATCTTTTATTTGGTAACTTTGAGAGTAGCTTAACAAAATACCCCTACAGCTCCAAAGATATCAGCCAAGGACAAGTTTTTGCGTTTCGCTCCCCACCAAGCTACGCCCAGCTTTTTGCTGATGTTGGGTTTAAGGTGATGAATATTGCGAACAACCATGCACGGGACTTTGGTATGGTAGGGTTCCAAGACACAGTAAAGAATCTCAAGGGTGTTGGCATCGAAACATTAGGTCACAAAAATCAAATTCTCTTGTTACAAGTGAATAATGTTCCGGTTGCGATGATTGGGTTTGCCCCTTACGAATTTTATAATTCTATTCACGATTTAGAAACAGCCAAAGCATTGGTACAACAAGCCAAAACACAGGCAAGTATTGTGATTGTATCGATGCATGCAGGAGCTGAGGGAACAAGCGCACTGCGTGTTCAAGATAAAACTGAGTTTTTCTATGGCGAAAACCGAGGCAATTCTATCCAGTTTGCGCGGAACATGATTGATGCAGGCGCAGATTTAGTCATCGGACATGGTCCTCATGTTCCCAGAGCGCTTGAAATGTATAATGGAAAACTGATTGCTTATTCTTTAGGAAACTTTCTCGGATACCGAACTTTATCCACAACCGCCCAAACTGCCTACTCAATGATTTTAGAAGCCAAACTCAACTCCAACGGAGATTTGGTGTCGAGTAAAATTATCCCCGTTCACCTGAATCGTCAGGGAATTCCCCACATTGATCAGCGTTTCCGGACAGTGGGACTCTTGCGTTATTTAATTAGTCAAGATTTTCCCAACGATCAGGTCAAGATTAACAAAAAAGGTGAAATTGTCGTAGAAAATAGTAATTTAGTGGCGGATAAGGAATAAGGAACTAGGAAGTTTAAGAAGAATTTCGCGCAAAGGCGCTAAGGCGCTAAGAAGGATGTAGGGTGGGCACTGCACTCCAAGGCTTGAAAACGATGAAAGTCGTTTATGTTCAGTGCCCACCCTTATGTTATTGAGAATGGTGCAAGATGTCTGTTACGCTAAGCATTGGCGGTTTCTGTTTGACACTACGCCGCCGCCGCCGTTGCTGAACGTGAATTGCCGTTGTTAATTAATCCATAAAATTTTTGGTAGACAACGCCTTATCGCCTCTACTTGCACAAGGGCTTCGACAGGCAGCTTATGATGCAGTCCATGTCCGTGACTACGGAATGCAAGCAGCCTCAGATACAGAGGTATTCGCAACAGCAACACTAGATCACTAATTCAGTAATCAGGATTAAGTAGCAGACTGCTCAGTAGCGTGAGTCCCAAAGATCGAATTGGCGACGATCGCCAACTGGGCGCGGTTCTTGCAATCGAGCCGACTGAGCAAATGCGTCACATGAGTCTTTACTGTGCCTTCGGTGATAAATAACTGCACAGCAATTTCTCGATTTGTGCTTCCTTGAGCAATCAACTGCAATACCTCCTGCTCCCGCCGCGTCAGCTTCTCTAATTCTGACGAAGCAGTGGGTTTAGTGATGCCCAAAGGATTTTTCATCAATTTGTTCAACAACCCTGGAGCCAATTGAGCATAACCCAGACACGTTAGCCGAATTGCTTGCACTAACTCGTCTACGGGCATATCTTTGAGCAGATAGCCTTTAGCACCTGCTCGGATCGACTCGACAATATACTGGTCATCGTCAAACGTGCTGAGTACCAACACTTTCACATTAGGAAAACGTTCGCAGATCGTTCGTGTTGCGGCTCTCCCATCCATCAACGGCATTCGCAGATCCATTAGCACCAAATTAGGCTCAAGGGCTATGACCTGCTCAATCGCCATCTCGCCATTGCTGGCAATGCCAACTACTTGCAAATCTGGCTGTAACTCCAGCATTGTTTTCAGTCCTTGGCAAATCAGGCTTTGATCATCCACTATTAACACACGAATCATAATATTGACTAGTTAGATGGCACTTCTGATACGGTAGTTGTCAGAGGTACTTCCACCCCAATTTGACACCCCTTTCCCGGTTCTGTCTCCAGGAAAAACGTGCCCCCCAGTGCAGCAATTCGCTCCCGCATTCCTTGCAGTCCAAATCCTGTCCTAATGGAGTTACCCTGATCAAACCCACATCCATTATCTACAACACTCAGCCGCACGATTTCGGGCGTTATCTCCATTTTTACTGTCACCGCTGTTGCCTGAGCATACTTATAAATATTGGTCAGCGCTTCCTGAACAATTCGGTATAGTGCATTCACGATCACGGCCGAAACAGGCACACCGTCCTTGTGCCCTATTATCTGCATTTGCGTCTCAATGCCGCTTCCCTGCCGAAAATCATCGACTACAGAGGCGATCGTCTCTACAAGGGGCTGCTTTGGCGCATTATCTTCTCGTAATGCCCTCACCGATTTCCGCACCTCTTGCATGGCGGTCACACTCAGCTGTTGAGCTTGCCGCAAAAAGGGTTCAACCCGAACTGGCTCCTGCTGCCAGAGGATCACTGCCGTTTGCAGCTGCACATTTAGCGCCGTCAGTGCATGCCCTAAAGAATCATGAATATCACGGGCAATCCGATTGCGCTCCTGGACGGCAGCCAACTCTTCTGCCTGGAAAGCATACTGCCTCAGCTGCTGATGCGCGATCGCCAGATCCTTCTGCGCCTGACGTTCAGACAACAGTGTATTGACTAGCATGAACACCAGAAACAGCGCTAACCCAAACATCAGCGTTTCGGTAACCATATGCATCCACAGCTCCTCTTTCACCTGGGGTACAAGTGCTGTCATATTCAGCACGTAGCGGATCTGATGGACAAAAAACAGCATAAATGACAGCCCGCCAACTATCCAGCAACCAATTGTGCCAAATAAGAAGCAACTGCGAATAAACACAATCAGGTAGAGCGTGGGTAAAATGTGGAGATATCCCTGTGTTACTCCGTAAAAAATTAAGCAAATTTCGCCAAATGTGTAGAGGATTTTGACGGGCGATTTGCCCGTTGGGAGCACCCACCCCATAAGGCAAAGCAACACCAAAATGGAAATGTGCTCGAGGGGCGATCGCAGCCCAGCGGTCGCTTCCAATAGGGCGAAGGAACCACAGCTGGCAAGCATGGCCCACTCGGCATATATCAAAAACTGAAATGGATTGCGCTGGAATTTGAGAGAAGACAGCATAGAATCAACGCCACACAAAGATTTTCTTCAAAAATACTAGTTAATAGTTTCTTCCTGCTATGCCCCTTTCGTCGCTATTTGGCAATCATCTCAACGAAAGTCGTAGATTGGCTATTAAATTCGTTGAGATAAAAAATGAGACGTTCTTCAGACGCTTCCAGCAAGGGGAAACGCCTAAGATAAACTTGTTCTCGTTCAGGGACAGAAGAATTTAATGCCTTGTCGGTCTAATTTTACTTTTTACTCAGCAAGAAGTCTAAGCATCGGCTTTTGCAGTTTGCGTAGCATCTTGTAGAGAGAGTTCATACACCACTAAGTCCAAAAACTTTTGTTCCTAATAACAACCAAATTTTCAAGGATGAGAAATCCCATGAACAACAACAAGATTCAAACAGATGTACTAATAGTTGGTGGCGGACCTGTTGGTTTAGCGATGGCGGTGGAACTACGCTACCAAGGTATCGATTGCATTCTTATAGATCAGACTGATGGGGTAGTTAGTGATCCCAAAGTCAGTACAGTTGGACCCCGCTCAATGGAGTTTTGCCGCCGTTGGGGTATTGCTCAACAAATACGCAATGCTGGTTGGCCTAGCGACCATACTCTAGATATTGCCTGGGTAACATCTGTTGGTGGACACGAAATATACCGAGCCCACTTTCCCTCGTATGCCGAACGTGTACTACCGGAGTACACACCAGAACCAGAGCAAGTCTGTCCGCAAAACTGGTTTGCTCCAGTATTCCTAAATTTCTTGGGACTATATCCAGATGGAGTCATTCGCCTGATGTCTCGCTTAGATAGTTTTGAGCAGAAAGATTCAGGCATCATCGCCCATGTCACAAACCTAGAAACACAAAGCACAGAAGTCATCCACGCCCGATACATGGTAGCTTGCGATGGTGCTCGCAGTACGGTACGTAAGGCTTGTGGTGTTGATGCTCCTACCTTCCACCCTACCCAGGCGTTTCAGAGTGTTGTGTTCAAGGCACCTGAACTGGCGACTGTAATGGGAAAAAACCATGCAATGGTCTATTATTTGGTCAACCCAATGATTCAGGAACCATTGCGAGCGGTAGACGGAGACTCACTGTATCGCTTAATTTTGAAGCCACGAGAAGACGGGAGTGTGCGTGACGCAGAAGAAGCTATCCGTGCCGCCATATCAATTGATACCCCTTTTGAGATTGTTTCCAACGTTCCATGGCGTCTCACCCACCGAGTAGCAGAGAGGTACCGAGTGGGAAATATCTTCTTCGTCGGTGACAGCGCTCATACACTTTCACCCTCTGGCGGTTTTGGAATGAACACTGGCATGGGTGATGTCCCTGATTTGGGTTGGAAACTAGCCGCCACGATAAAAGGCTGGGCTGGGAGCAACTTACTAGACACTTATGAAATTGAACGGCGTCCGATTGCAGTGCGAAACCTTGAGGCGGCAAACGCCAATTTGCAACGCACCCAGAAACGCGCCATCCCTCCAGTCATTATGAGTGACTCAAAAGAGGGCGAACAAATCCGCAAAGAGATGGCTGTTGGCATGGAGCGTAGTAATGTCAAGCGCGAGTTTGACGCGCCTGGAGTTCACTTCGGGTTCCGCTATGAGTCCCCTGCCATCATCTCTGACGGTACACCTCCTAGCGATGACCCCTTTGAGTGGCAACAAAATAGTTACCCTGGCAATCGGGCACCCCATGCTTGGTTGGAACCTGGAAAATCTACTTTGGATTTGTTTGGTCGTTCTTTTGTACTAATGTGCTTTCACTCAACGCAGGGAGTGGAAACATTAACAAAGATTTGTCAGGAAAAAGGAGTGCCTTTGATGATTGAGCACATCAATAAGCCTGAAATTGCCAAGCTTTATGAGCGTGCTTATGTCTTAGTACGACCTGATGGACACGTAGCTTGGAGAGGTGACACTCTGCCTGTTGACTCAGAGGCGCTAATTGACCGAGTTAGAGGGGCTTTTCATGAGAATTCGTCCCAGTCATCTTCCAAATCGCAGACACTCAGCTCAATAAAGTCCAGAACACTAGAGAGTCGTGTTTCATAAACTCAAACACCCGCAGGTTACCTTTAAAAACCTGTGGTGTGGGAGTCCTATTTGAGTTGTGAAAATTCACATAAAGGTCAAAGATTTCACACATACGATTATTGATCAAGACATTGAAGCTGTGGAATCCCAAAAACCACTACGTCTACCTTTGGATTTACAAGCGGAGTATCATCTGCCGAGCGTAGACGCGTAGCGGCTTGTCGTCAGACATCGCTTTTCGTTATTTTCCGTAAGTGGTTCAAAAAGAAGGGTGTCACTTTCGGCACTATATAGATTTGTCAGAGAGTACTGCAGAGTTTGTAGTCAGTACATAGCGTACTTATATAAGGGCTGTGTTTAGCCACGTTCGTTGTTTGTAAATTCTTAAACAACAATCTGAAGTTGAATTAGTAAAAAGCCCTCAGAAAGGGCCAGGAGGTATCTATGGTTACAGAAAAACGCGATGCTATTGAGCAATTTCAAGAGGAAGAAGGAACATACCAATGGACAAAGCAGTGGTATCCTATAGCTGTTGTAGACTTTCTAGACTCTTCTCGTCCCCATGCAATGCAGTTACTGGGTAAGGAGATTGTCCTGTGGCGTGATGGTTCCGGCAAATGGCGTTGCTTTGAAGATGCTTGTCCCCACCGATTAGCACCTTTTTCTGAAGGTCGCGTGGAATCTGATGGTACGCTTTTATGTTCTTACCATGCTTGGCGCTTTAATGGAGATGGCAACTGCGTCAGCATTCCCCAGTCGAAAGATGAGCAGACAGAGGCAAAGCATTGCTCAAATCCCAAGTCGTGTGCTATTGCCTATCCAACGCAGGAACGCCAGGGGTTATTGTGGGTATGGGCAGAGTCTGGTGACAATGCACAGCTAGAGAGTGAATTGCGGACACCGCGACTCATTCCAGAACTTGAGAATTACTCAGAGAAGGAAGTACAGTTGTTTGAGAATGTACGCGACCTTCCCTATGGATGGGACATTTTCATGGAAAATGTCATGGACCCCGCTCATGTGCCTGTCGCACACCACGGTATTATTGGCAACCGATATAAAGATGCCAAATACTTCGACATGATTCGCGTTCGTGATATGTCTACCGAGGAAGGATTCTCCTTTGAAGTTACGCCCACTGCTCCGAATATTGAGCAATGGGTTTACGATTTTCAACCACCTTGTCACTTGAGAATTACCTCAACCTTCAAGGATGGCACGAAACTGATCGTCGGTTTATATATTACTCCGAGCCGCCCTGGATGGTGTCGCCATATTCAATCCCAGGTATTAATCAAAAATGAGGCGGGTAAGACTGCGGGGGGTTTAGGATTCTTTGGGCTAAAGATACCTGTTTGGTTGGGTCATGTGCTCAGTTCCAAGTTCCTGCATCAAGATTTGGTTTTCCTACATTACCAGGAGAAAATTGTAGCCCAACGCAAAACGGGTAAATGGCAGGAAGTTGTTTATACACCCAATCCCCAAGATAAGATGGTAATTGTCTTTCGTAAATGGTGGGAAACGCGAGCCTCTAAAGGCATTCCGTGGGCTTCGGGATGTAGTACTCAACTCCCTCCTGCCGAGCGAGATAAGCAGAAGCTGTTTGATGTATGGACAACCCACACTCAACACTGTAAAGTCTGTCAGGATGCGCTGAAAAATATTAATCGGCTGACTGTGCTGGCGTATGTAGCTGCTGTTGTATGTTTTAGTCTGGGCGTTCTTGTGGATTCGCACGCTATAGCCATCAAGGCAGGGGTTGCGACTGTCGAGCAAACAACCACATCGTTTTTCACATATTTTCCGACTGTAGGCTTTTGGTGGGCGTTTGCAGGTACGATTGCATTTGCAACAGTCGGATATTTGCTGAAAAAATTCAGTCGCCTTTTCTATGTGTACGAGTTTGAACACGCTCGCAATGACTGATTGACCGAATAATTATTAATTCGTAATTCAAGGTTACAAGCCCCCAATGCGCGGTCATGGAGAAGAAAAGAAGCACAAGCTAATTATTCAAGCCCCCGGATTCATCCTTTGGGGCCTTCCATTTTGAATTTCTCCGGAATGCGAATTTTGAATTCCCCGAACGCGAGTGCGTGCCCGTGCCTCCTTTGGAGGTCGCACGGTACAGGTGCAGCCGTGCCGTAAGTCCTGCGGAGGCTTGTGCCAACAAAGTTAATACGGTTCGGATAAGATCCCCCCGCCTGCGGCACTCTAAAAAGGGGGTAAATGGGTTAAGATAGCCCCGCAATTTATCCTCACGTAGGCTTTTTACAACTAGACAGATTTGTAGAAACAAACATACGATGGCATTCACCCAATCGCTTATCTTGAATCTAGAACTATTGAATATCCTCAAAACTCATGAAATTCACAAAGCATCACTGTTAACCCAAATCAAATGGCTGGTGTTCCTTGTATCAAAGGGTTACGGATTCCTGTAGCTACTGTGGTGGGAATGTTTGCCGAGGGGATGCGAGAGGATGAAATTTTGCAAGCCTTCCCAGATTTGGAATTGGAAGATATTAGAGAGGCTTTACACTACGCCGCAGCCGCCGTTGCTGAACGTGAATTGCCATTGTTAATTAACCCATGAAATTTTTGGTAGACAATGCCTTATCGCCTCTAATTGCACAAGGGCTTCGACAGGCAGGTTATGATGCAGTCCATGTCCGTGACTACAGAATGCAAGCAGCGTCAAACACAGAGGTATTCGCAACAGCCGCAGCCGACACGGATTTTGGCACTTTGTTAGCACAGCGAAAGGAAAGCAAGCCATCGGTGATTTTGTTCCGTCACAGTAGGGAACGCCGTCCCGAGAGACAGCTAGCAATTTTATTGGCAAATCTGGTTTCTGTTCAAGAAGCGTTACAACAGGTAGTGTAGTTATTCTAGAGCAAAGTCGCATTCGCATTCGTGCATTGCCGATTAGTGCCACTGAGGAATAGACTATGTTATTGGGTTAGAAAACGAACACTCTACTGTAACCTTCAAGTTACTCTTAGCAGTGCCTTTTGTGACATAGGGAATGCCTGCTTCTCCACCCAGTTCGATGCCGAATTCTAAAGTAACTTTGTTTACGCCAGGGATTGGAAGTTGTTTAAATGCATTCAAGCTACAAACAGTGTAAGCACGAATTGTGGTTTGAATGATCTGAAAATTTTGCACCATTTGCTTTCGCACAGCCTCAGGACTCATTCCCTTGTAAGTCAGTGCTTCTTCCTCTTCGTCTGCGGGTTCTTCGGTGATGACTAAGGGAACGTTTACGTCGTCCGTAGCTTCAATGTAGATAATTGTGTTGTCATCTAGCTGGATGGGTGTGAGTTTGGTCATAGCAGGAATTGCTAATTTAAAAGCAATCTAGAGATTATAACAATAACTCAGTATGTATATTTGGAAATATTATTTGGGATGTTGTATCCGTTCAGTGAAAACTCTGTAAACCTGGAGCAAAGCTGTCTTTTATGAGTCGGGACGCTTTAGTAGTTGGGATTAATACCTATAGTTATGAGCGATTAAGTAATTTGACAGCACCTGCACAGGATGCAGAGGCGATCGCCACTCTTTTACAAGATTACGGCGAATTTAACGTCAAGCGCCTACCCGGTGTCAAGGATAAGCAGAATAACACAATTCGGGTTGGTCAAAAAACCCAAGTTTCCTTAACTCAGCTAGAAGAGGCGATAGTCCAACTGTTTAAGCCAGAAGGCAAAAATATTCCAGATACTGCGCTTCTGTATTTTTCCGGTCATGGACTGCGTAAAAATAAAGGAATTCAGGAAGGCTTTCTGGCTACCAGCGATGTAAACCCTGATTTGGGAAACTGGGGGATTCGCTTAAAATGGCTGCGCGAACTCATGCAAGAAAGTCCAATCAGACAGCAGATTATCTGGTTGGATTGCTGTTACAGTGGTGAGTTACTGGATTTTGCCGAAGCAGATCCGGGCGATAGGGGGAAAGGACGGGATAGGTGCTTCATAGCTGCTTCAAGAGAGTTTGAGGTCGCTTATGAGACGATTAGTAGCAATCATAGTGTGCTGACGGACGCTTTGTTGCAAGCACTTGACCCCAAACGCAATTCCGGCATATGGGTAACAAATTACACTATAATTGATGTTCTCAATCAACGTTTACAAGCATTCCCTCAGCGTCCCCTATTTGCTAACTCCGGTGGTGCAATTAACTTGACACGCACTTGGCAAGCACCTCCAGTAGAGGAAAGCCATGCAATTGAAACGTCTATTTGCCCTTATCGAGGTTTGGCTTACTTCGACTGGAAAGAGGAAGATGCTAAGTATTTCTATGGAAGGGAAGCACTCACTGACCAACTCTTAGAAAAAGTGCGAGCTGGGAATTTCCTAGCGGTGCTAGGAGCATCAGGAAGTGGCAAGTCGAGCGTCGTTAGGGCAGGATTACTTTATCAGCTTACCCTGGGGCGGCGGTTGTCTGGCAGTGATACTTGGCGAATCAGGATTTTTCAACCGGGTGACCATCCCCTCAAAACTTTAACAGTTGCCTTTCTGGATTCGGGGTTATCAGATATTGAGCGGGCATCCCAGTTAGCAAAAGCTGAGGAATTGATTGCTAAGGGAGCGGTTGGTTTAGGGCAACTGATTAACGCTGCTAACACCAAGCGGGTGGTACTGGTGGCGGATCAATTTGAGGAAGCCTTTACCCTGTGCAAAGACATCACAGAACGACAGCAGTTTTTTGAGTGCCTGTTGGGTGCTTTGGAGAGGACAGGCGATAAACTCTGTTTGGTGCTAACGATGCGGGCGGATTTTTTTGGCAAGTGTGCAGAGCAAGAGTATAGCGGACTGGCACAGCAGATTCAGCAAAACCTGGTGACAGTTACACCTATGAACTCAGAAGAGTTAAAACGGGCAATAGAGATACCAGCAAAGCTAGTAGAACTGAAAATTGAACCGCAACTGGTAAGTCAAATGTTGGCAGATGTGGAAAATGCTCCGGGGAGTTTGCCCCTGTTGCAGTACACCTTGACGGAATTATGGAAGCAGCGTACCGATAATTGTTTGCGCGTCAACATCTACGCTCAACTTGGTGGCGTGATGGGGACGCTACGTAAACGTGCGACAGAGGTGTATAATTCATTTCCTGAACAGCAACAGGCAACAGTCCGGTATATTTTTCTGTCTCTAACGCAGTTGGGAGAAGGAACGGAAGACACGCGCAGGCGGATATTAAAACAAGATTTAGTAAATGCACGCTATCCAGAGGAACTAATTAATGAAGTGGTTCAGAGATTAGCAGATGAAAAGCTCATCGTTACCACTGAGATGGTCGCGAAGAGGGGAGAAACTCAGCGAGTTGCGGTGGTCGATGTTGCCCATGAAGCTTTGATTCGTCATTGGTCGTTATTACGGGAATGGCTTGATGAAAATCGAGAGATCCTCAGACAAAAGCGAAAAATAGAGGTAGCAGCACAAGAGTGGCTAGATAAGGGGAAAAGAAAAGATTACCTTTTTCCAGGATTACGCTTGGCAGAAGCAAAGGATTTTCAAGAAAAACACGCTGATAGCTTTCCTCTGTCAAGTTTGGCGGAAGAATTCCTCTTTGAAAGTGAGATTAATCCTAGTAAAGCGAGTATTCAGAAAATACATATACAGGATTCTGATTTAATCAATTCTATATTTAATGAAGTTCAGATAAACTCATTTCACTTTTCCACAGGAAGTTTCACTGGAGTCACATTTGCTAATACTAATATTAATAGTGCTTATTTTGATGAAGTTGACTTAACAAGAGTAAATTTTATCAACACTAATTTTATTAATACTCATATCGAAAAATCTGACTTAACAGGGATAACGCTAATCGGAAGTAAATTAATCAGAGCGTATATCGAGCAGGGCGAGCAGGCATTTCAGAATAGTGAAGTAAATTTAAGTGGATGCGACCTTAGGAATGTAAATCTAAGTGGATGTCATCTTTGTGGCAGCATCCTCACTCAGGCTAATCTTTCAAACGCAAACCTTTGTGAAATCAATTTGATTGGAACCGACCTCAGTAGTAGTGATCTCAGTAAAGTTAATCTCAACAAGGCTAATTTGAGTGGAGCAAACCTCAGCCAAGTCAATTTAAGTGGAGCTAATCTTAGTGATTCTAACCTTTGCGGTGCAAATCTTGATGATTCTAACCTCAGCACTGCAAACTTCAGTGGAGCGAAACTCATAGGTGCCAAATTCAATGGTGCAAATCTTCAGTTTTCTGAACTTAATGATGCTGATATCATGGCTTGTGATTTCAACGGTGCGATAAATTTAACTACCAGGCAAATTAAAGTTGCGAAGAATTGGCAGTACGCACAATACGATGAGGATTTTCGCAAAGAGTTAGGCTTAGCGTCAGATACAGAGTGATGGGATGGTTGGATGATGGAGAAATGGGATCGCCCTAATACTGCTTTTTGGGAAAGGCGATCGCCTTTATACTGCTTTGAGGAAATGCGATCGCCCTTGGCGGGGCTTTGCCCATCGCAATGCCAAAATAGCTATGTCACAATTGAGGAAGAACTATTTTACCAACTGTTGAACAAGGCTTTGCCTGTATCAGAGTCTGCCAGATGTTGTCGAACTACTATCGAGACATCCAACTATTCCGTTTTAATGACAGAACAGGAGAGATATACATTCTGGCTGTTGAAAACATTCAAATTCAAATAGCACGCGACGGAAACTGGAGGTTTGTCAATGAAACCTGATTTTGAAAAAATGTCTTGGGCAGAACTGAGAGCATATGTGCTTGCACATCGAGATGATTTGGATGCGCTTGAGGCTTTATTTAATCGCCGTAGTCCTGATTCCGAAGCAACTTGGTATAACTTTCCCTACACCGAAGAAGGACAGCGACAAATGGAGGAGGTTTTCCGACGCAAGATTAATGGAGAACTTTGAAACCTAGGTTTAGCGCGATCGCCAACCATGTCTACTGTTGTCCACGCAAAAAGTTTCTTAACCACCTAATCGCCTCACTTGTCGTCTGCTCACTTGCAATTTGCAGACATTGCTGCACAATTTCTGAAACATTAGGGTATGTGCTACTTTCTGCAAGTACGTAACTCTCGCCCTGCAATCTATAAACTAGTAACTGGTTATTCTTTAGCAGCCAAACCTCTGGCACTTGATAGGGTAAATAATCATTGATATCTGTATAACTAGTGACATCTATTTCAATAACCAAATCAGGGGGAGGATCGTTCTGCCAGTCGATGCGATTCTTGCCTTGAACTTTTTGCCAATTCTCAATGTAAAAGCAATAGTCAGGTTCAATGCCGCTGACTTCGCTCAAGCTCATAGTAATGGGTGTAAATGAGTCGTATAGTTCCGTTTTACATAGTCAAATATAGGCAGACTACTACACACGGGTTTAAGCAACTCCACTTTTAGCATTTACACGCTTGAATAGCAGAGTTATTTGCCTTGGATGTACTACCAGACACCCCCTATCCCTCCACAATTAGTTAGTTGATTTGGGATTACTTTTAGTTTTAGATTAAGGTCGGCTTAATCTTTTTTGAGGTAGTTCAATTAGAACGCTCTAGTTTAGAGTAGCATTTTTTTTGTAAATATAAGGCTATATTAGACTAGATTTTTAGTAAATTTTTATCATACTCGGTTTAAGTGGTCAAGCAGAGTTATCACTACCAATGCAACTAAACTTGCCTTTTTCCCATGCCCAGGTAAAGGAGCCATCAAGAAAATCTCATTATGTCGGTATTTGATGCGAGGTACAGCGCGATCGCCCAACTGTAAGAGCAGCCTTTGGTAGTCTTGCCAGTTTCCCAAGAGTTTCAAGACAGCGCCAGGAGGCAACTCGATTCTTTCTGGTGTAATTACAGTGTTCATGTAGACCTGATCGCCTCTAGTATCTTATGCTTTAACAGCCAAAGTTTCTCGACTCAACACTTGATTTAACTTACCGCTGCGATAACCTTCTAAATCTAATGTGACGTAGAGAAAACCAAATTCTTGAAAAGCGGAAACGACAGATGGCAAATCAATCTTCAGCACAAACTCTTTGATTTGTTCTGGTGGTAATTCAATTCGTGCTGTCTCTCCTTCGGAACGCACGCGCAAATTCTGATAACCTAACTTTCGTAAGAAAATTTCTGCCCTACCAACTCGTTGCAGCTTGGCTACGGTAATCTCTTCGCCGTAGGGAAAGCGTGAACTCAGACAAGGTTGTGCGGGTTTATCCCACCAAGGTAAACCAAGTTCTTTAGAAATTTGGCGGACTTCAGCTTTGGTGATTCCAACTTCTGCTAAAGGCGATCGCGCACCTCTTTCTTTTGCCGCTTGAATTCCTGGGCGATAATCATGTAAGTCATCAGCATTCACTCCATCCACTACGTATGGATAACCCAATTTGATAGCCAAGGGTTTGAGAGTGTCGTGCAGTTCACTTTTACAAAAGTAACAGCGGTTTACAGGGTTGGAGGTATAATTGGGGTTTTCCATTTCGTGGGTTTGAATGATTTGATGAGGAATCCCAATCGTTGCTGCTTGAAGCGAGGCGTCTTCCAACTCTTCTGGTAATAGTGAGGGAGAAACAGCTGTCACAGCCAAAGCGCGATCGCCCAGAATATCATAAGCTATCTTGGCGACCAAAGTACTATCCACTCCACCAGAGTAGGCGATCATTGCCTGCTCCATTTCTACAAATAATGCTTTTAGTTGCTCAAGTTTTTCTGTTAGCATCATTTCCAATCTTGCCGAAACGGCATAGCACCCCATGAATTCCATTTTAGAGGGGCAATCAAGGAATTAGATAATTACTGAAAACCAAGTAAAGATTTATGAATGCACAATTTGCTCAATTAATAGTTAACGGTATTGCTGTGGGGAGCATTATTGCTTTAGCAGCAGTTGGACTTACGCTTATCAATGGAATTTTACGGTTATCTAACTTTGCTCACGGTGACTTTGTGACATTGGGGGCTTATCTAACGCTGCTGGTTAATACCTTTGGTGTCAATATTTGGCTGTCTATGGTAGTGGCTGCAATAGGAACGGTAGCAGCAATGCTGTTGTCTGAAAAGTTACTCTGGTCGCGGATGCGCTCTATCCGTGCGACTTCCACCACTTTTATTATTATCTCTATCGGGCTTGCCTTATTCCTTCGCAATGGCATTATCCTCATCTGGGGCGGTAGTAACAAAACTTATAATTTACCTGTCACCCCTGCTATGGATATTTTGGGCGTGAAAGTCCCGCAAAATCAGTTGTTGGTTTTGTTTCTAGCAGTATTAGCAATTGTGGTACTGCACTACCTTTTGCAAAACACCAAAATTGGTAAGGCAATGCGAGCAGTTGCTGATGATTTGGATTTAGCTAGGGTTTCTGGTATCAATGTAGACAGAGTTGTCCTTTGGACTTGGGTGATTGCCGGTACTTTGACATCTTTAGGTGGCAGTATGTACGGCTTGTTGACAGCTGTGCGACCAAATATGGGTTGGTTCTTAATTTTACCTTTATTTGCCTCAATCATTTTGGGAGGAATTGGCAACCCCTACGGTGCGATCGTAGCGGCTTTTATCATTGGTATTGCCCAGGAAGCCAGCACTCCTTTGCTGGGTTCTCAGTACAAACAAGGTGTAGCGCTGTTACTTATGATTTTGGTGCTCCTTGTTCGTCCCAAAGGTTTGTTCAGAAGCACAATTTGAGCAACACCAGAACACAGGGATTGGGAATTGTTAGTCGTTAGTCAAATTTACAACTAACTACTAACCAGTCCCCACTCCCCAAGTGTGACATCAAAATGGCAATTATGGATTAATCAAATGGAAGTAAATCGCTGCCACCAGGATGTTGCCTGCTAGTAGAAGAAGGCTAATTGCAGTGCGAAAGGTATAAGGAGGCTTAGCTCCGGTTTTGGCAACATCTGTGCCAATTTTTTTGTCAGCAGGTGCGAACTTGGCTTCAGTAGTCATTCTGTTCTCTCCTATTTTAAAGACTTATTAACAAATACCAAAGAGCCGTCATATATAGCCAGATTCTTTAAGAATATTTTTGAGGATTTTGCACGCAACTGGGCAAAAATAAACAAAATGTAGTACCAAGCCGCTTTTAGGCGGGTGTAGGGTCTGATGAATTCCTACCCCTGCACCCTAAGGCATACACCCCCTTAGTCCTCAACTCCTGCGTGATAGGAACTGCGAACGAGAGGACCAGAACGGACATGGCTAAATCCCATTTCCCGTGCTATTGTGCCTAACTCATCGAATTCTTCTGGTGTCCAGTATTTTTGGACGGGCAAATGTTCCAAGGAAGGACGCATATACTGACCAATTGTGATGCGATCGCACTCCACCTTGCGCAGATCCGCCATTGTTTCAATGACTTCCTCAACTGTTTCCCCATGTCCCAGCATCAGACCTGACTTGGTGGGAATGGAAGAATCGATTTCTTTGACAACTTGCAGGACAAAGAGCGAGCGATCGTACTTCGCTCCCCGGCGCACTGGTCCTTGTAAGCGCCGCACTGTCTCAATATTGTGATTGTAACAAGCTGGTTTCGCCTGCACAACCTCATGTATACGCTCGCGTTGACCTTGCTCTCCTGCACCCGCACCACCCCAAAAATCTGGTGTCAACACCTCAATTTGAGTTTCTGGGCTAAACTGGCGGATTGTTTCCATTGTCTTGACAAAATGACCTGCACCTTTATCTGGCAAGTCATCTCGTGCCACAGAAGTCAGCACAACATAACGTAATCCTAAAAGCTGCACGGCTTGTGCCACCTTTTGCGGTTCCTCAACGTCAAGAGGCATGGGCGCATGACCTTTATCTACTTGACAAAAAGCGCAAGACCTGGTGCAAGTAGCGCCCATGAGTAAGAAAGTTGCTGTTTTTTGGGAGTAGCACTCCCCCCGGTTGGGACAACGTCCTTCTTCGCAAATTGTATGAATTTGGCGCTGCTTGATAATACGTTGTACTGTAGAAAGTTCGCTGGCTTTGCCAATTGGGCGACGCAACCACCTTGGCATTGCCGTAATTTCAGACTTAAGTTGTTCCTGTTGTGAAGAAGTCATTTATCTTTCAAATCTTGCCTTAAATATCACCATGACATAAATTCAGCAGCTGAAGTTGGACAGAATACATCAAATACTGTCATTTCTCCTGGCAATTACTCTCCCCCAATTAAAAGAAACATTGAGTATAGTGGGAGAATTCTTGAGCTTACGTGGCGAAACTACCAAGTCAACCTAAAGTTTTTATTAGAGCAAACAGTCGTGGCAAGTCACAAAATTTTAGTTATCGATGACACTACAGTTGTCAGGGTAAAAGTACGAGAAATGTTGCCACCCGGCAACTTCGAGGTATTGGAAGCAAAAGATGGTGTAGAAGGATTGAATTTAATCCGTCAGGAAAAATTTAGCCTGATCATGCTGGATTTCCTACTACCTAAAATGAGTGGTTGGGAAGTTTTTCAGCAGATTCAATCCCAACCAACTCTCAGGAAAATCCCCCTAGTTATTATCTCTGGTCGTAAAGAAGAGGTGACGGAGAAAATACCAGAACCCTTTGAATATTTTGAATTTCTCGCAAAGCCTTTTGACCAAAAGCAACTTATTGACGCAATTAAGTCAGCAATGACAAAGGCTAAACAGCCGCGCCAAGAACCTACTCAACTCTTAGCAGCAGCTGCAAATAGTGCAATAGTAGCCACCTCTGGTGCTGAAGGAGCATCAGCTGCTGAGATTCAGGTATTAAATCAGAAAGTTGCTAAAATGCAGGCAGAAATAGATAGTTTGAAGAAACAGTTAGCTCAGGTCATCACCTTTATTAAACAGAAAATCACATAAGTAGATAAGTAGAAACAAACAGAACTACATTAAGAAATCTAAAAACGCCGCAAACCCTTGCCAATGAACGCTACTTGCCGGACTCGGGGGGAACCACGGCACATCCTTCAAGTCGGGCGTTGCCCGCCCAACGGAGTGCCTCCCCAAAGGCGCTGTGGCTCTATCATGACAGTTTGACGAGTTAACTTTATTTATCGGACCTGACTTGAAAATAGAACTCAGAACTCAGAACTCAGAATGCAGAAGAAAGAATAAATTTTCATCTGTTCTGGTGTACGCAGTTCATGATGGCTACTTAGTAGAAGCTAGACAAAATTTACTATCACACCCTGCATACAGTGTTATAATGAAGCATTGGGATAATGTTCGTCGTGTTTAACGATATTTTTATTTATCCAACACTTTTTTTGGCAATCTTTTTTTATTTTTCTATTTAAAAATATCCGTAATCACCTAGGTTTCTAGTTTCGAGACTGCACAGAGTCACTGAAAGTAAGTGAATAAGAATATATATATTAATATTATATTTTGAGTATATCTTCATAGGTGGTATATAGCAATCCCAAATCATAAGCCCTACGGGCTGCCGTAGGCTACGTAAAATTCCCTCTTTTCTTGGCGCTCTAGCCTACGGCACGCCGTGCGTCTAAGGCTCAGGAGCGGTTGATAAATTTTACAACTCAAATAAAACTCATATATCTAATAAATCTAAGTCATGAAACTCTCTGTAATTTTAAGTATCTTCATTTAGATATCAGAAATTTTTTAATTTAGTAAAAGCTTAGAATATACTGACTTGCCTGTATCAAAAAATTACTACTTAGGACAGATGCCAATTTAGGCATCGCTATAAACATAATTTGAAGGTATGGAAAAAATACTCATAAAATATAGCAATTGAAGAAAATTTATGAAATGAATTTCCAATATTAATCTCAGCTTACTGAAGCTTTCCCTGAAAGAGCCGTAAACGACTCTGTTCTCACTTGAAAACGACCATTAAAAAGAGCGAAACCGAACTGTTTTGCCCTTTTTTGTTCCTCAATCGCTTATAGGAAATTTTGTGGTTCGTGTAGCGAGTTATTATGCAAATAAAAATTGATAATTGAATCAGCAAAAATGTAAACTCATAAATGAAAAACAATGATTTTCATAGAAAAATATAATTTGAGTAGGGAATAATACTCCTGCTAATCTAGAAATAATCTTAAAGTCATTGACCGAGGCAAACTTTGAAGTTGCTACTGCTATAAATGGTGAAGCAGCTAGTTCTGACAAATACTATTGATGCTTTAAGAAGAGCTCAGTTATCAGAACAAAGAACACAGAACCGGGCATCCCCATAAATAAATGCGCGGGGATTGAATTGGACGATCTGTATCCCTCACGGGACGCTTTGCGCTCAGTTTGCACTCGTAGGAAACCCTCCCTCACGAGGTGCTCCTCCTTGCAACTTCTCTCTTTTTCAAAGCGCCTACTCGATGAAAAAAAATCTTTTTCATATGTCATAAATAAATAATGGTGCAAGTATCTTGCTATTCAATTGTAAGTTACTAGCTGAGGAGTTGTAAGTACTTTGTTCGGTTAACAAAGCAAATTATTAGCTGTTCTAATGCATTTGAATAAAAAACACTAAAATGATCTGGTTTCATCACAAATTCTTTATAAATAAGGAATTGGATTGAAAGAATGTTTGACTTACAGAAAATGACTTTGAGAGATATGTCAGAATGCGGTTTAGCTATTCGACACTTAAGCGATAAAGCTAACAGTATGGAAGATGTAAGTCGGATAATTATTGAGTATTTATATAATGATATAATTGATATAAAAAATGGTGAAAAAACCTGTGTGCTTGTCCGTTTTTTTAAAACTCATTCTTATGGAGAACTACCACTTGATTTACAAGAAGATGCTCGTTTAAGATTAGGTAATATCACAGTTCCTGATAGTCTTAAATGCTTAACTTTATTGGCAAGTGCTGGGGAAGTAGCAGAATGGAACTCGCGGCACAAATCTGTAGAACATAAGGCAATTCCCCTAAAGAGCGAAGAGGCGATCGCTCGCATCCCAATGATTTCCCAACTCATCCAGCAACTCGGGTTAAATCCTGGTACTGTGGTGCAACCAGATCCTAATTTAATCACTGATTTAGAACAGCGGATGTATAACGTTTTTTACGTCCCTGATGCTTTGGGTAGTCCTTACATTCCCTCACAAAGCTCATTTGTGATTCCGTTTAAGGTCAAGTCTGTGGTAGGGTTTGGGGGATTATTGCCTTCAGGGAATATGTTTGCCGTTCTCATGTTTTTGAAGGTTGCAATTTCTCGGACAACTGTTGATTTATTGCGTCCACTTGCATTAAACGTTAAAATGGCAATCCTCCCCTTTGATAGTGGTAGGATTTTCAGCACTGATAGCCAATACGTTGCGAATGAGAACACAAAGATAACTCCTCAAGATGAAACTATTGCACGTCTCAACTCGCAAATTGCCACATTAACTCAATTGTTGGATGTTTCCGAGCAATCTACAAAAACTCAATCTGACCGCCTTGAAAAAGCTATTACCCATCTTCAGAAAACTTTAGATAAGCTGCAAAAAACTCAAATTCAACTCATTCATACTGAAAAAATGTCCAGTTTGGGACAGTTAGTTGCTGGTATTGCTCATGAAATTAACAACCCGATCAACTTTATTCATGGCAATGTCTACCATGCGTTAGGGTATACGCAAGATTTGCTGAAATTAGTGCGACTCTATCAACAATATTATCCAAATCCTCCACAAGAAATTCAAGAAGTCATCGATTCAATTGAACTCGACTTTTTGAGCCAGGACTTGAATAAAATCTTTAATTCTATGACAATAGGAACAGAGCGAATTAAGGAAATTGTTCAGTCACTGCGAACCTTCTCTCGTGTTGAGCATGCAGTAGAAAAAAAGGTTGATATTCACACAGCTATAGACAGTACCTTAATGATTTTGGAACACCGATTGCAAGCAACGGACAAGTATCCAAAAATCAAAGTTATCAAAGAATACGGTCAACTTCCTTTACTTGATTGCTATTTTGGTCAACTTAACCAAGTATTTATGAATATCATTGCCAATGCCATTGATGCGCTGCAAGAAGGAATAGCGAATAAGAATAACCAATTTGCAATCCCTACAATTCACATTCGCACTCAAGTACTCAATGACAAATGGGTAATTATTAGTATTGCTGATAATGGTCCTGGAATAAATGGGGAAGTATGCTCAAAATTATTTGACCCCTTTTTTACCACCAAACCTGTGGGTAAAGGCACTGGAATAGGGCTATCAATAAGTCATCAAATTGTAGTTGAAAAACATGGGGGAGAGCTTAGCTGTCACTCCATTCCAGGACAAGGCGCAGAATTTCTCATTAAAATTCCTTTAAGAAGAACGCAGAACGCAGAACACAGTTGGGTATCGCCATAAATAAATTCAGGGAATTTGATAAGGACGCTAGAACAAGTAAAAAGAACCAAGTAAAAAGTAAAAAAAAAGAAGAATTCAGTATTTATTTTAAATTTTAAATTTAAACTTTTAACTTGTTTGAGGGGCTTGCATCCTTTTATTAACGTGAGTTCGACGAAGTCAAAGCAGACCTCACCCCAAACCCCTCTCCTAGGAGGAGAGGGGCTTCAAACCCTGATTCTAATGTTGCTCGTCCCTCTCCTTTTAGGAGAGGGAGGTTGGGAGGGTGAGGTTTGTCGAACTCACGTTTTATTATTCTGACTACTGAGTCCCTAATCTATGGTCTTTTTTCGGTCAATGCAGATGGCTGGTAGTTGCGCTTGTGCGCAGCTACCAACACATGACTAACTTACTCGTTGTTCATTGCACTCACTTGAGTGGTCACAACCGTTGTCGGTTGCAAAATTGCGGTATGAGCGATGGAATTGTTAGCCAGTGTAAATAACGGATTTGACAAAATCCCAGCGATGGAAGTGGCGATTAATGTCGCTACCAACCCCACCTGCAAAGGTCTATACCCAGGCAAATTCCAACTCACTTCTGGATAATTCTTCACCACGTCGGACATTTCATGAGGTTCTTTCACCACCATCATCCTAACCACACGGATGTAGTAGTAGATCGAGACGACCGTGGTTACTAACCCCAGCAAGACTAACCCATATTCTCCAGCCTGCCAACCAGCCCAGAACAAGTAAATCTTACCGAAAAATCCAGCAAGTGGCGGAATACCGCCTAAGGACAGCAGGGAAATGCTTAAACCCAGTGTCAGAAGCGGGTCTTTCTGGTACAAACCAGAGTATTCCACAATCTGGTCAGTTCCTGTGCGCAGCGAGAACAGAATCACGCAGGTAAAGCCGCACAGGTTCATGAACAGGTAGACCAGCAGGTAGAAGATCATGCTGGCATATCCTGCTTGTGTCCCAGCAACTAAGCCAATCATCACGAACCCGGCTTGACCGATGGAAGAATAAGCCAGCATCCGTTTCATGCTGGTTTGGGCAAGAGCGACTACGTTACCCAACACCATACTTAGGACAGCGAGGGCGGTGAAGACAAACTTCCATTCGTCAGCAACCAAGGGGAAGGCTGTTGTCAGCAAGCGAATGGCTAAGGCAAATCCAGCTGCTTTGGAACCGACTGATAAAAAGGCAATCACAGGAGTGGGTGCGCCTTCATAAACGTCTGGTGTCCACTGGTGGAATGGTGCAGCGGAGATTTTGAAACCAATACCTGCAACCACAAAAACCAGAGCAATGACCAAACCTAGAGATTGACCAAAACCAGATATGGCAATTCCATTGGCGATCGCACTCAGTTCAGTCTCTCCACCCGATAAACCGTACAGCAGCGAAGCTCCATACAAAAACACTGCTGTACTCGAAGCGCCAATCAACAGGTATTTCAGCGCCGCTTCGTTAGAGCGGGGGTCACGCTTGGTGTAACCTGTGAGCAAATAAGAGGAGATACTCAGGGTTTCTAGAGAGATGAAAATCATCACCAACTCTCCAGCCCCTGATAGAAACATTCCTCCCAGGGTCGCAGTTAGCAAAATTGCTATGAATTCCGCTAAAGCGGTACCACTTTGTTCGACGTAGCGAATCGACATCAAAATGGTGACAATGGCAGATAAGGCAACAATACCGCGAAAGACGATACTCAGGTCATCACCATTAAAGGCACCGCCAAAGGAGATGGGGTTTGTATTCTCCCATTCAAAGTACAGGGCGACGATAGAAGCGAATAAACCTGCAATTGCTAGATATCCAATCCAGCGCGAGGATGTCCGCCCTAAAATCAAATCAACAATTAAAACCCCCAAGAGGGTGACAATCACAATCCCCTCAGGCACAATCGTTCCAGCATTCAACTGGGATGCAAGATTAGCAAAATCCATGAGCTGTATAGGTTCTGGCTATCACACATTCAGGTCTAACTGTGTTCATTCTATTGTCTTTTACCCACTGCGATTTAAAAGCCAAAATAAAACTCGCTAAAAGTTGTTCTCATACAATGAAGCAGATCGGTTCTTTACCGATCTGCTTGCATACAATACTCCAGAAACAGTTCTTTGATGAACTGCTATCTCTGTAGCATATTAAGTTTCGTGCCTGCAAATGCTTCTTGTGCCTTTTGGCAATAGCTCTGAAGCTTGATTGATCAATAACTTCAAGCCTTAATAGCGTCTACTAGAATATCCACCTGCGTTGCTTCTGCCGCCCCAGTTACCGCTGCCAGAGCGACTACTTTTTTCCTCCCGTGGTCTTGCTTTATTGACTTTCATAACACGACCCATCCACTCAGCACCGTCTAGAGCATTAATGGCAGCATTTTCTGCGGCTTCTGATTCCATTTCTACGAAACCAAAGCCACGCGCACGTCCTGTTTCCCGGTCTGTGGGTAGTTGAACTCGCGTTACAGTACCATACTCAGAAAATACTTTGGTGAGGTCGTCCTGTGTGACGCTGTAGGACAGGTTACCTACGTAAATTGACATGAAACTCTCCAGAATCCTATATACAAGAGACATCTATCCGGAGAGCCGCTTGCAGTTATTGATAATAACAAGGTCAGAATCGCCGAATTTTCTTCTCCAAATTTATCCTAACACAACTTTTCTTAAAGAAAGGTTAAATCTGTCCTTGGGACTTGATTTTTATAAAATGTATCACTACTTACTATATTTTTTCACCCATCTATGAATTTTTAAAATATTTCTTAGGGAAGATGACTTTTCTAAATTCTTGTAATATTAACTTTCATGTTGAGCTTACTCCGATATAGCAAGGATAGGGAAACCAGTATTAACTTATTTTAAATTTGAAAATAAAATAAAGAAAATAAGGTTGGTAGATACAATTTTCAAAGAGCAATTCCCCAATTCACCCAACCAATTACCTTCGGCGCGTGATTTCATATTAGGTAGAATACACAAGGCGTAAATATATGCCGCGCCCTTACAAGTCATTTTTAATCAGGAAATAGGCTCAACACCGACATTAGACTCTATTTTTTATAGAGTGCATGACTGCCCGAAATCTAAAATGAAGTGTCACGCTGTTGGAGATAGCAGTGCGTTGCGGCGCAGATAATTAGGTAATTTCTACTGTTAACAAATAAAATGCGCATAACGCAGCCTAGAAACAGCCTCTGACTTTTGAAAAGTATTTGTGTTTTGTATTTTTCTCCCTCTTGGCGTATTTTTTTAACAACTTAACAAAAGAAACGGCTTTCCTTCCCACCTTAGGAGGGATGGGGAGGAAAGCCGCTAGCCATATCTTGGGGCATAAGGGCATCGAGCATGGGTATTGCTCGCGTTTGAGTCTGCAACATAGCGCCAACCTTGCGGCTCGTATTCGCGCTCTCATTCGTACTATCCACCTAGCCTAAAAACTAGAAATGCAGTTATGCTCTTGGTGAGCAAGCTTTGTTTATGGTGAAAGCACCCCGCATCACTGAGACTGTTAAGTTTGATTTAATTTTGGGATAGCCAACAAAAATTTGGATGTGATGAAACTGTGTAACGATGCAAGCAGGTGGGAACCCAGGGAAGACAAGGGAACTTCCTCGTGTCCTGTTGCTCCCAATAACACAAACCGTAACAATCAGCCAAACTGAAATCACAGAAAAAATTTCTGTATTCACCTTGAGGGGGATGAGTGAAAACTGTAGTCGTCAATTATGCCCTAGATAAGCTAAAGATTGAAATAACTAGAAATTCACAACAAGCTGCTGCTAGCTTTCCCTCTGGGAGGGACTTGCGCCATTGTGGGCGGTTTGTGTCAGGATGAAATCACATGTTCCCTAGCGTGAGGTTTTAGCTTGACCGATGCGCTTTTAATGATTTCAATTGAGTGTTTAGCTTAGCAGCTATTCTTTTTTTTTGAAATTTCCATGTCAACTCTCGTCATCGTCGAATCTCCGACCAAAGCTCGTACCATTCGCAACTACCTGCCACAAGGCTTTCGGGTGGAAGCGTCAATGGGTCATGTGCGTGACCTTCCCCAGTCTGCTAGTGAAATTCCCGCGACTGTCAAGGGAGAGAAATGGGCGCAGCTGGGGGTAAATGTAGAGGCCGACTTTGAACCGCTATATGTCGTCCCTAAAGATAAAAAGAAAATTGTCACTCAGCTTAAAGACGCCCTTAAAGAAGCAGATGAACTGATCCTGGCAACGGACGAAGACCGGGAAGGTGAAAGCATTAGTTGGCATTTACACCAGTTGCTCAAGCCAAAAGTTCCAACAAAGCGGATGGTGTTTCACGAAATTACTTCTGACGCCATCAAAAAAGCTTTGAATAACTGCCGCAACATCGATGAACAGTTAGTTCGTGCCCAAGAAACGCGGCGGATTTTGGATAGACTTGTGGGCTACACCCTGTCTCCTTTGCTGTGGAAAAAAATCGCCTGGGGATTATCTGCCGGGCGCGTGCAGTCGGTTGCAGTGCGGGTCTTAGTCATCCGGGAACGTCAACGTCGTGCTTTCCGCCAAGGTTCATACTGGGATTTGAAAGCAACGTTGACCCCGCCTGATTCTCCTAAGCAGTCATTCGCTTCCCAACTGGTCACACTGGGAGGCACAAGGATAGCAAATGGTGGTGATTTTGACGCCGCTACAGGGCAAATTGCCAGCGATCGCAATGTGGTTCTGCTCAATCAGGAGCAAGCAGAAGCGCTCAAGGAACGGCTTACAGGGAAAACCTGGAAAGTCACAGACCTAGACGAACGCCCTGTCACGCGCAAACCCGCACCACCTTTTACCACCTCGACCCTGCAACAGGAATCTAACCGTAAACTGCGCCTTAGCGCACGGGACACGATGCGAATTGCCCAGAATTTGTACGAACAAGGGTACATTACCTATATGCGTACAGATTCGGTGCATTTGTCCGATCAGGCGATCGTCGCCGCCCGTGACTGTGTAGAAAAACTTTACGGCAAAAATTACCTTAGCCCCCAACCAAGGCAATACACCACCAAATCCAAAGGCGCACAAGAAGCACACGAAGCCATTCGCCCAGCAGGTAGCACCTTCCGCACTCCCCAAGAAACTGGTTTAGGCGGTCGGGAACTACAACTGTACGACCTGATTTGGAAGCGTACCGTCGCCAGCCAAATGGCAGACTCTCGCCAAACTCAAATCACCATGCAGTTGCAAGTGGAAGATGCTGGTTTTCGCTCTTCTGGCAAACGGATTGACTTTCCAGGGTACTTACGCGCCTATGTGGAAGGTTCCGACGACCCAGAAGCGGCGCTGGAAGACCAGGAAGTCATCTTGCCTAACTTAAAAGTGGGCGATAGTCCCAACTGTTCCAATTTAGAAGCAGTTGGTCACGAAACCCAACCTCCGGCAAGATACACCGAAGCAACTTTGGTGAAAACCTTAGAAAGCGAAGGTATTGGACGTCCCAGCACCTACGCCAGCATCATTGGCACGATTATTGACAAGGGTTACGCCCAATTGACGAATAATGCCCTTGTGCCCACCTTCACTGCCTTTGCTGTCACGGAACTCTTGGAAAAACACTTCCCCGACGTGGTTGATCCCAGCTTTACCTCCAAAATGGAGCAAACTCTGGATGACATTTCCACAGGTGAGGCTAAGTGGCTACCCTATCTTAAGGAATTCTATTTGGGAGACAAAGGTTTAGAAACCCTAGTCAAGGAACAGGAAAACCAAATTGATGCCAATGTTGCCCGGACAGTGGAACTGGAAAACCTAGATGCCAAAGTCCGTATTGGGAAATATGGTGCTTATTTGGAAAAAGAGAATGGTGACGGTGTTGTCACCGCCTCGATTCCCAAAGACCTGACTCCTGCTGACCTTGATCCCCAAAAGGTAGAAACGCTGCTGCGGCAAAAAACCGAAGGTCCGGAACAGCTCGGTCGTCATCCCGAAACTGGCGAACCGATTTATGTGCTTATTGGTCCTTACGGTCCTTATGTCCAGTTGGGTGACAAAACCGAGGAAAACCCTAAACCCAAACAAGCTTCCTTACCTAAAGGTGTAACGCCAGAAAACGTCACCCTTGAGCAAGCTGTTGGTCTTTTGTCACTACCCCGAAAACTAGGGGTTCATCCAACCACAGGTGCTGAAATCCAAGCGAATTTGGGACGCTTTGGACCTTACGTTGTTCATAACCAAAGTGGTGAAAAAGACTACCGTTCTCTGAAAGCGACTGATAATGTATTGACAATTTCTTTAGAACGTGCTTTGGAATTGTTGTCTGAACCGAAAAAGGGACGCAGTACCAACAGCAAGTCTAAGGCGGCTGTACGAGAATTAGGTCCTCACCCCGAAGACGGCGAACCAGTCAATATCTACAATGGTCCCTACGGACCTTACATTAAGCACGGCAAAACGAATGCCAAAATGCCAGAAGGAGTATCTGTGGAAGATATGACCCTTGCTTCAGCGCTAGAGTCGCTGGCATCCAAAGCATCAACAGCAAAATCTACTCGCAAAACAACGGGTAAATCCACGAGTTCTAACTCTAAATCAACGACCAAGTCGTCAAGCACCACTGCCAAAAAAAAATGACAAAAAAGGCTAGTTAAGCTGAAAAGTTCACAGTCAATAGTCTATGAGCATCTAATCTTGACTATTAACTATGAACTTTTTATACAAAAAACGCGACCCAGCAATTGAAGCAGAAAGCCCAAGCCTGATATACCCCGCTTGGGATAAGATGATGAGTCACTGCACGCTCAAAGTGCTGTGACTCTTTGCTAAAATCAAATAAGCCCTAAAGCGGATTTGTAAAAAGCCAAACGGTATAGTCGCCAGTTGAAAGCGAGAACCTAAAGGCTTTCCTCAGCCCAAGAATGCCACCGCCTAAAAGGCAGTGGGAGTGTCAAACCCATCAAAAACCCTCATTGGTAGGATGCAGTCTCATATCTGGTGATGTGATACTCTAAAATGTAGGAGAGATAACACCGAATTTTAAAAATTCACGAAGTGTGTAAACTATCCTATTTTGAAGCTAGAGGTGCATAAATACTCTGCTTTGTCCGTAAATGATAATAAACATCTTTGAAAGTATTTCAGGAGCGGTCAGTTCAATGGACTATATAGAAAAGGTGCTAGAAAAGCTTAAGGACTTGGCACGCAAGCTAATAGAAGCCCTTTTGGGACCAGAGGCTGAACAGGAGCCGGAACTCATTCCGATTCCTGTAGATGATCGTTCACGCCGTCGTTAAGAAGCATTTGTGCTGGAGTTGACGTTGGAACCCAACCGCGTTCTGGTGCTGCATGGACCAAACCTGAATTTGCTGGGACTGCGAGAACCAGGAATATATGGATCGCTGACATTGGCTGAAATTAATCGCGCTTTAGAGGAAGAAGGAAAAAAACTACAGGCGAAGGTATTTCCATTACAGTCAAATCATGAAGGCGTTCTGGTAGATGCTATTCATGAAGCACTAGGGCAACATCAAGGAATTTTAATCAATCCAGGGGCATACACTCACACAAGTGTAGCGTTACGAGATGCGATCGCTGCTGTTAACTTGCCTACAGTAGAAGTGCATTTGAGTAACATTCACCGCCGGGAAGAGTTCCGCCATCATTCGTATATAGCCCCAGTCGCAATTGGGCAGATCAGTGGTTTTGGGGCACAAAGTTATTTACTAGGCTTGCAGGCGTTGGTGCATCATTTACGGAACTTATGAATGATGAATGATGAATTATGAATGCAAATAAGGTGAAGCAAGCGTGCTGTTGGCGGAAGCTTACCCGTAGGGCATAAGCAGATTTCCTACGCTTCGGCAACTGGCATACCCGAAGGGTCATAATTGATCATTCACAATTCATGATTATTGCAATATGCGCTACTCTCTTGGAAGCCGGTTTAAAGGCACAATACTCGGGGCACTTCTTGGAGAAAACACAGCTTCTAGTCGTAGAAATCAGTTACAGGGTGCAGGGACGTTGAAAATCACATCTTTGCACTGGAGTGATATGGCTATTGAGTGTGCTTCCAGTTTGATTTCTTTGGGTAGATTTGACCAACAAGATTGGCAAAAAGCAAAGCAACAAGAATTGACGAACTTAGAAAATAGCTATGGGGCTATTCTTGCCACATTGCCTGTGGCGCTATTTTTTCACGAAAATCCGATTAAACTAAGACACAACTTACTGCTGGCGGCTGAAATTTGGCAGAATCAGCCGATTGTGCGGGATGGAATACTCGCAGTAGGCTATGCGATCGCTCAATCGCTGACGGAAAAACTCACTCGAGCAAGCCTCATTTCTCAGACTATCTCCTTTGTTGGAGAAACATCGACAGACTTGCCACAACAATTATTAAAAGTTAATAATTTGTTAGAAGACGGTGCCGGGTTAGAAAGGGTACAAGCCGAATTCAGTAAGGAAGGAAAGTTAAGCCACTCTATTGCTGTGGCTTTTTACTGTTTTCTGAGTACCATAGAGGACTTTCGGCTTTCAGTTTTGCGAGCTATTCACAATAGTCATCGTTCACAAGAAATAAGTGCAATTACTGGTGCTTTATCAGGAGCATACAATAGTGTAGTAGGTATTCCCATCACTTGGCAGGTTATGCTTGTACAAGCAAACTCAACAGAAGGTCAAGTAAGCTCATCTCGTCGGATGGTAGAATTAGCTGAAGCACTTGTAGCTGTGTGGTCAGGAGTGTATGACCTGGCTTTGCGTCCAGTGATGGTCACTGAAGAAGGAAGTGCAATTGCACCACATCTTGTGTCCTTACAAGCAACAGCAGCTCCTCGCGTCATTAAGTCACGCTAATAGTCTTTAGAGTCAATAAAGGCGCTTGTGCAAAACATGACAGACTACAAAACCATTCTTCTCTACCTAAGTCAATTGTAATCCTAATATCCAAAAGGAAACCTGAAATCAAAATCTATAGGTAGCTATTGTGGCAAATTGGCTTCAAGTATATTCCCGCTTCGGATTGTCTTGTTTTAAGCTATCAGAGTAAACAACTGCGGTCATAGGTGATGAAAACGCAGCAATTTTTTCAGTCCTTGACCCAGAAATTGACTTTCTGGCGGCGAGAGTATAAAGTGCTACACCGTCAAATGCATTTATTAAAAACAAGTGGGAAAGACGGATACCCAATAGCAAGAGCGTCAAGCTCAATGACACAATCGGTCAAAGATAAAAAAAATGGTATTTATCGAGTAGGTTCGCGCTGGGTGAAAGCAAAGCGTTACCCTGTTGTTTTCGCGATCGCAGTTGTCTTGTTGACAGGGGTCATGGGGCAAAAGTTATATAACCAACCCCAGTTGCAGGTGGGGACTTTTGCGCCACAGACGATCAGAGCACCAGCCACTGCGAGAATCGAGAATAAGAAAAAAACAGAGGAAAAGCGCAAAGCCGCAACTCAAAACTTCCTACCAGTGCTAATGATAGATGCGCAAATCAATGCAGAAATTAAGGAAAATTTACAACAGATGCTGCAAGAAGGTAACGAAATTCGTAGCTCTGTAGGGTCTTTTCCTTTTTTTGACACTTTCATTCTCTCCGTCTCTACTCAGCGTTACTTGCGTTCCTGTTCCGATGCGGAATGGCAAGCACTGCTGTTAGCTGTAGAAAATGGTAAGCACAAATCAGGAGTTTTGGCTCAAAAGCAGACAAGTCAAAGAGGACAGATAAAGCGGATAACTCCCTCATCTCCCTCATCTCCCTCATCTCCCTCATCTCCCTCATCTCCCTCATCTCCCCATCTTCCCGTCTCAGTTTCTACGTCTAACCCACTCAACACGTTAGACTCAAAATCAAATGATTTGTTCCAAAACATAGACTTTGCACAAGCAGTAGCGGAATTAGAAACTTACCACCTCACAACTTCCATTTCAAACTTGTCTTCACTGATCGCTCAAATCATAAAAATACGGCAGGGATACAAAGAAGCCAAGACTAAACTGGCAGATCTGGTGAGTGCCAAACCAGAAACAGTGTACGATGAAGCTTCGCTACTTAATTTGTCAGATGAGGAGTGGGCGAAAACACAGATGGGAATTCAGCTTTCTTTAGCGCGGATTCTCACCCAAGGTGTTTCACCGGGGCTACCGCAAAGCATCCTACGAAATGCACTCAACCTACATGTGCAGACTTTAGTACCAAAAGACGCCGAACCCTTAGCAACCAAACTTTTGTTAGCCGTACTCAAGCCAAATCTTAAGAAAGATGAATTACGAACGCAACTCATAGCTGCAAAGGCTGCTGCTCAGGTAGAACCCGTAATCATCACTGTACAAAAAGGTGAGGTGATTGTCCGCCAGGGACAAAAGATTACTGCATGGAACTTTGATGTACTAGAGCATTACCACCTGATTCAGCGCGAAGTTCATTGGCTGGGATTGATACAGTTAGGAGGTGCTGTTACTGGGTGTGTAATTATTTTTGCGGTAGTAGAACGGCGAATTAAGTGCCGATTGCGGCAAAGCGATCGCCTGTTGGTCTTGCTGCTCACCCTAAGCGTACCACTAGTACTGATGATGGGTACACCGTATACGACCTGGAGTGCCGTTGGTTTGTTGTTGGGTAGCTTCTACGGACCAACTCTCGGCGTGACTGTGATCGGGCTGCTGTCGCTGCTGCTACCCATAAGTTTAGAGATGAGTAAAATTGCCCTTTTAGCTGGTGCAGCAGGGGGAGTTTTGGGGAGTTACGTAGCACAGCGCTTGCGATCGCGCGAGGAACTCGCACTTTTGAGTGTTGCCATTGCCTTTACAGAAGGTGGTGTTTACCTGATCATCAAGCTCCTGATCAGTGCAGCATTGGGTCTTCCTATATACTACATCCTACTACAAGAAGCTGCATTATTTGCTTTATCCGGTTTAGTATGGAGTATCGTGGCGATGGGGTTGAGTCCTTACCTGGAAAAACTATTTGATTTAGTCACCCCAATTCGCTTAGCAGAACTGGCAAACCCTAACCGCCCCTTATTGAAAAGACTTGCTACTGAAACACCTGGAACCTTTCAGCATACCCTGCTTGTGGCAACTCTTGCCGAAGCAGCTGCCAAACAACTAGGATGCAACGTCGAACTTGTCAGAGCAGGTGCATTGTACCACGATATTGGTAAAATGCACGACCCAATGTCATTTATTGAAAATCAAATGGGGCAACCAAATAAACACGATACAGAAATTAAAGACCCTTGGAAGAGTGCACAAATCATCAAAAAGCACGTCAGTGAAGGGTTGGTGATGGCACGGAGGCACAGTTTGCCTTCCTCAATTCAAGCTTTCATTCCAGAGCATCAGGGAACAATGCAAATTGCCTATTTCTATCACCAAGCACAGCAAATGGCACAAGCAGATCCAAGTATAAAAGTTAGGGAGGCAGATTTTAGCTACGATGGTCCAATTCCCCAGTCACGAGAAACCGGAATAGTCATGTTGGCAGATACCTGCGAAGCGGCGCTGCGATCGCTTCGAGACGCCACTCCAGAAAAAGCTTTAGCAATGCTGAACAATATCCTTCGTGCCAGATGGCAAGACAATCAACTGGTAGATTCTGGGTTAACACGAGAGGAGATGAGCCAAATTGCTGAAATTTTCCTGCAAGTTTGGCAGCAATTCCATCACAAGCGCATTGCTTATCCAAAGTCAACAGTAAATAATAAGTAGCTTTTTATAGCTGCTACCAGCTATGTCCAATCACGAACCTCCCCAGCATTTACACTTGTTAGAAAGCTTTGAGGCAGGATGGAATAGCTTGCACCTCATTTATGAGGTAGAACCCGCCGACGAAATACCTGAAACTCAGTTTGCTCAGCATCTTATTATCATCGCTCTTGATGATTTTCGTGGCAGCTATACGCTGAACGGACGTTGGCAGCATATAGATTATACCAAGGGTGATATTGGCATTTTCCCAGCGAGCCAACCCTTCCCCAAGGCACAGGTTGATCGCGAAGTCCCAATCATCGATTTGTTTGTTGAAAGGGCAACGCTTATCGGTGCTGCTCACGAATGTGTGAATGCAGACCAAATCGAACTTGTGCCGCAGTTGAAGTTACGCGATCCGTTGATTTCGCACATGGGTTTGGCACTCTTAGCTGAGCTAGAAGCAGGAGGCGCAGACAGTCGGCTATACGCAGAGTCAATGGCAACAGCACTCTCCGTGCATTTACTACGGCGATACTCGTCACGCCAACAGCAGTTAAAGGAGTATACTGGGGGATTACCTAAATATAAGCTCAGGCAAGTGGTCAGCTACATCCATGAAAATTTAGACCAAAACTTGACCTTAGCTGAACTAAGTGCCGTAGTGCAGATGAGTCCGCATTATTTTGCAAGTTTATTTAAACAATCCACCGGACTGACTCCTCATCAGTATGTGATCAAAAGCCGAATTGAGAAAGCAAAACAGTTGTTGGTTAGGCGAGATTTGACACTTGTAGAAATCTGTCAGGAAGTTGGCTTTGAAAGTCAGAGCCATTTCACAAGGGTCTTTCGTCAATATACCAAAACAACACCAAAGGTCTATAGGGACAGGCTTTAACAGTTACCAGTTATCAGTTATCAGTTATCAGTTATCAGTTATCAGTTATCAGTTATCAGTTATCAGTTTCATCCTCCGGGAGAAACACCACACCAAGAACACAGAAAGCTTTGGTGTCAGTACAACCACACCATCGCAGCCGTCACTGTTCACTGTTTTAAAGTTTAAAGGAAGATTAGGACATTTTTCGGAAGAATAGGCAAGACAGCCCCAGACGGCGATCGCTAAACTTGGTAGCTATCAGCAATAACAACAGACGCTTTCCAGTCATTCAATCAAAATTTTGATTCCGAGAAAGTGTCAATTCTTGTATGGAATTTTAAAGGAGTAGCAAATATGAGAGAGACTCGACATCCTCTACAAGGATGGCGCATTGTTGGTTTGTCAGTGCTGGCGATTGGCGCAATGGTTGGTGTCATCTGGCTTGTTCATGGAATTGATGAGCAAGGGATGCGGATGGCAATTCGAGCAACTGCTCGTACCTCATGTGTCCTGTTTCTTTGTGCGTTTGTGGCTTCAACACTTCACAGAATTTGGTCAACGCCTCTAACAGCGTGGCTTTTGAAAAATCGCCGCTACCTAGGGCTATCTTTTGCGGTGTCTCATACTTATCATGCGATCGCGATTCTCGGCTTATGGTTTGTCACCTCTGGATCTGCCCTCAAATTTGACCCTTTGGGAACATTAGGCTATATTTTCCTCATTGCCATGACTGTGACCTCGTTTAAGCGCCCAGCCGCCTGGATAGGTCAACCTGCCTGGAAGATTTTGCACAGTACCGGAATGCATTATTTCTGGCTGGGTTTTACGCTGGAATTCAGTCTGAGGATTTCCCAGTCAATGTTCATCTATTTGCCGCTTTCGATTTTGCTAGTTGTAGCAATGATGCTTCGCCTAGTTGCTCCCAGAATGCAGAGGAAGTTAGCCAGTTAGAAACTCAGTGTGCTAGCTTTTTTTACAGTATCAAGGAGGCTAGCTGAACAGTGAAGTACGTGTGCGTGTTTTGCGGTTCTAGTATGGGTGTACAACCAGCTTACCAACAAGCGGCTCTTGCAATGGGCGAAGCGCTAGCGCGACGGAAGTTGGGTTTGGTGTATGGGGGTGGCAATGTTGGGCTAATGGGTACAATTGCTGATGCCACCTTAGCAGCTGGTGGTGAGGTCATTGGAGTGATTCCAGATTTTATGGTGGCAAAGGAAATTGCTCACACTGGACTGACACAACTTCATATTGTCAACTCGATGCACGAACGTAAAACTATGATGGCGCAACTGTCCGATGCTTTTGTGGCACTTCCTGGAGGCTACGGAACGCTGGAGGAGTTTTGCGAAGTCCTGACTTGGGCACAATTGGGGTTACATCAAAAGCCTTTTGGTCTGCTTAATATCAATGGCTACTATAGCCCACTACTGAAATTTTTTGACCAGGCTGTCACTGAAGAATTTTTACGTCCTATCAATCGCTCTCTGGTATTGGAAGCAGCCGAACCAGAAAATTTACTTGATTTATTGGCGAATTATCAACCTCAATACGTTGATAAGTGGATAAGGAAAGAGGTTACGCCCTGATAGATAAACCAACATTGAAAGACAATACGGTTCAGTTAAGGTTGATGTGTAAAAAATCACCTGTGTAGAGACGCGCCATGGCGAGCCAGCGCTGCAGGAGGGTCTCCCGACCTAGGCGACTGGCGTCGCGTCTCTACATCGTGTTCCTAATAAGGGTTCTGGTCTTATCTAAACCGTATTGCATTAAAAGAATAATTTCATTGTAGGCAGAAGCGGTTAATGACCGACGGCAACAGAGCAATGTGGCAGCTGCAACATCTATTTTGGCTAGTTTAGTATTAGATCAAGGGTTGATTCAAACAATATTGCGCCAAGATGTTATGAAGGAATCCGTGATGTATTAAGAAATCAAGGCTGAAGGTCGCGCCGAAGGGCTTCAAGAGGGTATTAGGCGAGTTGCTGTGAATTTGCTAAAAAGCGGAATGTCTGTGGAAGAGGTAGTAAAAGTGACCATTTTTTGAATTCAAAATTCGCTCATTCACGCGTTCAAAATTTAAGAAAAAATTTTGAATTGACAGTTGGAATACAAGCCCCTGGCTTTAGCCATGGAAAACAAAAAAAGCGTAGCATCCTTGCTTCAAGCCCCTAGCTTTAGTCATGGGGTATTATTTTTGAATTTTGAATTTTGAATTTTGAATTGTTTTGACTGGGTTATCTGTTGAACAGGTACATTCGTTGCAACAACAGACAGAGTGAGCTAGTAAGAAGGCGTATTTGAATTGAATTGCGTACCCTGGAAAAGCCAAGGTACGAGTTTATAACGATTGACTAAACAACAAAAACGTTACTTGCACCAATCCCACAATAAAGCCTAAAACACCACCTAAATTGACAATTGCCTGCAATTCATTTTTGACAATTCCCTCAATTGCCGCTTCTAAATCAGCAGGTGAAGTTGATTTGACGCGGTCAACAATCACTTGATCAATTGCCAAAATTGGAATTACCTGAGTCACAATTGCTTCTAAGTCTCTTTCCAAATAACGCTCTAAAACAAGAGCCAATTCTTTGCTGACGACTTCCAGCGAACTAGTTACAACGGGTGACGTGCTGAGGCGATTCACCAGCAACATGGCAGTATTCTCCCAGTCAACGGAGCCACTTAATCCTTGGAGTAAATCGCTACCGCGTGTTTGCAGGTAATGACGGACGCTTTCGCGTGTCGTCTTTCGCAATTGCCGTACTGTGCCTATTGGTAAATTTTGTAAAGATAAACTTAGCAGAAATCGCTTGATGCGATCGCGCACCTGCAATTCTTGCGTCAATTCCTGCAAGCGCGCATTGGTAGCGTCTTTTTCATCCAAACAATAAGTCCGCAGCCGGCTCAAAGCATTGCGTAAGCCCAATATATTAGCGACCACCCAATAGGTACCGCTGGTTTTTTCCCGAAAACTTTCGTCAATAGTTTGAATCGTGCGATCCGTCAAAAAGTCAATGATTGCTTGTCGCAGCACATCCGGCGGTACAACGACTTGTAGCAGCCACTCAGCAAGGCGACCAGCTTGTTCCTCAGTCAGTTGAAAATCCAGTAATATTTGGTCAAAAATTTGATTGACCTGCGCCTCTAAGAAGTCTTCTCGCCGCGCTAAAACCTTCAAAAGACGAGGTAAGGATTCCCCTAACAAATCCCGCAATATTCCTGACAAAATCTTGGCAGTTTTCTGCTCTTTATCGGATTTTAATTGGTCAATTGCCAGTCGCAATATCCAGAGAATTGCTCCTTGCACCCGTTCGGTTTGCAACAATCGCCGCGCCAGTTTTTGCAACTCCTCTGGTGTCAGCAGCGACCCCATGATTGTATCTGAGACATTCTTGGCAAGCCGTTCCTGATTACGTGGAATCAATCCAGGTGTAAAAGGTACTCTTCGTCCGCTGATGTAAATTGCGCGGTAGGGACGAAATAACATTTTGATGGCTATATCGTTAGTGAAATAGCCAATAACTCCACCCACTATCGGGGGAGACACATAAAGCCAAAGGTGAGACCAATCCATCGTTTGGGATTAGGGATTAGGGATTAGGGATTAGGGATTAGGATTTTCCCAGTCCCTAGTCCCTAGTCCCTAGTGCCCGACATAAAATTTAAAATTTCGTTATCACTAACACTCCCATCATACCGTTCGCAATGGGGTAATGTGTTGCTGCTGCAAAACCAACTTGACGAGCTATCTCTACTTGCTCATTTCCTGTGGGAAAGCGGTCTAAGCTGGGACTAATGTAGGCGTATTCTTCCTTTAGTCCTAGGTTATTGGCAATTGGAACGACAAGATTGTCCAGATACCACTGCTGAAAGGCGCGGAGTTGGGGATTGCTGGGACGATGAAAGTCCAAAATCGCAGCTTTAGCACCCGCTTTCAAAACGCGGTGTAACTCTTTCAAACTACGCGTAATATCTGTTACATTTCTTAAACCATAGCCCATTGTTGCAGCATCAAATTGATTATCCTCAAAAGGTAAGGAAAGAACGTCAGCTTCCACCCAAGTAATGTTAGGTTGGAGATACTGAGTTTGACAACGTTTCTTGGCAATTTCTAGTAATTGTGAAGAAAAATCTACTGCATACACCTGTCCGTTTCTTCCTACACGTCGTGCTAACCGAAAAGATAAGTCTCCGCTACCGCAACACAAATCAAGACTTGTATCTCCCGGTTTAGCTGCACTCCATTTGACTGTCATTTCCTTCCATACATGGTGTTGTCCTAAACTCAGCCAATCATTTAACTGGTCATAAACAGGAGCAATGCGGTTAAAAATAGTACGAATGTTATCAGTCATTAGTTATGAGTGATTAGTTTTTGTCATTTGTCATTTGTGGGAACTCACCGGTTCCCTCTGGGGATTAGGGGCAGGGTATTTTTTTACAAGTGTTGATCCGGACTTGATATGACTATCTATTTTGTCGGTTGATAGTAACGAGTGCAAGTAAGCACGATCGCCTCGGTGAAGAGTGGATCTTGAGCCAGCCAGTTTTCTACTGTTTTTTTGTTGAAAACGGATAAATCGGCTTCACAATAGAATACTGAAAGCCCATCTGTACTTGAAGAGTCAGGTGCGGGAGGATTCATAATACAATAAGACTTGCTGCATAAGTATTAACCGCCTTCTGAAGCTCGAACCCTGGATTATGACTGACCTACCACCCAATGCTCAAAATTCTGATAATAACGATGTGGCACCAGAGTTGCTGCGAAAGCTTAGACAAAAGCAAGGCACCTGGGTGGAATGGGGAGTTGCTATAGCCCAACTGCAAAAACTCGGTTACGATCCCCAAGCCATTTTTGAGGCAACTGGATTTGAGCAGGTACAACAAAATCAGGTCGTTGTTGGCGCTCAAGTTTACAATTCTATAGAAAAGGCTGGTGCTTCTGTTGCAGTGCGATCGCATTACAGCACGCGCGGAAGTGATGTTTTGTACGAACTGCGGCTGCTCACCCAAGAAGAACGTGCTGGTGCTGCGGAACTGACTTTCCAACACAAAGTTGATGTTGATGAGGCGCGGGAAGTCGCCAAAGCAATCAAAGATTTTTCCCGCTTTCGTACCTTACCCGAGGGGTTTGAAAATCATCCAGGGGACGCAGTTGCCTATCAATGTTGGAAACTAGCCCGCCAAAACTCAGACTTACAAGAACGCTCCCGCCTCATAGCCAAAGGTTTACGTTTTGCTCACTCACAAACAGCAAGGAAACAAATCGAACAGTTACTGACTGATTTTACAGTCGTACCTAAACGTCCTGCCCCTATTTTGCCCTTTTACCGCCTGGAATCAGACGAGGAATTGCCCCGGCTTGTACCAGTGGTGGGTGCGTTGCCATTGACACCAAAAGACCTGCAAGCAGTACCCCTGATAGAAGAGATAGAACCATTTCGCATGGTGAAATTTGCCGGAGAGCAAGCTTGGGTTCCGTTACCAGGTTGGCAGGTTTTGTTGAATGCGGAAGATCCTGTGGTGATTTTGTGCAAGAGCGATCGCCTTCCCAACCAAACACAAAATCTATCACAACCTGTGTTGGTTGTTATAGATCGGCAACAGCGAGAATGGGACGCTAATAGTTACTTTGTAGTTGATAACTCTGGTGAATTAGATTTTCAATGGTTTGAAACCGCACCAGAAATTCCTTTACTCGGGCGAATTATTGTGATTGTGCGACCGAAGAAAATTTTGGATGAAAATGTAACTAAGGATGTTTGGCAAATTGACGAATAGTTATTGCCGATTAGTGACCTCTCCTACACCGAATCAGAGATTACGGTGTAGGTTTCCCAACCTCACGATTGGGTTTTCCTGGTTATTTCCCTTCCGGGTATTGCACCACTTACCTAGTCGTGCAAAATTTCTCCCATACGACCCCGGCAGACCGATTGCCCAGGCGGTTTCCGTTCCGCATAGCCCGTGCGTACTGCTCTCCGTACGAAAACAAATGGAAAATACACCTACGTACTGCGTTCGCGAAGCGTCTCGCAGAGAAGTTTTTACCCAACTACAGAATCGGGCACATCTCACCCGAAGTTTTTGGTTGGAACCCCTGTACAGACCGATTTATGCCGTTTGCGCTGTTCACCACGCACAAGAAAGCGTGTCCGTTTGAGTCAAGGCAACCGCTGATTATACGGTATATTTATCCTAACGTTTTTGTTAGCAATTGCCAACAAATATACGTGTTTTTTTGTTAATTTTAGGGGTATTGAACTCCATAAAATTAACGAGGCGGAGTCCATGTATCCCACGCCTCCCTATCGGGTAGGACGTGGATCTTATAGCTCCCCCAAACCCCCTCGAAAGATAAACAGAAGTCGAAATATCTCACCTACGGGGATTCCTCTGTAGAAGTATGCTCTATTGCTTAAACCCCAAGTGTTCACAGCGTCAAAACTCCGACGCTGCTACCAAGTGCGAAGCCTGCAATACACCCTTGTTGATTAAGAACAGATATCTGCCAATTAGACCTTTATGTAATCTGGACGCACCGTATCGTTACTCTGAGATTTTTGAAGTAAAAGATATCAAGGATAACAACACGCTGAAAGTTCTCAAAGTTTTGATGAAAAATGATTCTAAAATAGTCGAACTTTTTGAACAAGAAGCAAATATTCTTAGTCAGTTAACGCATCCAGGAATTCCTAAAGCAGAAGAAAAATTCTCCTTGTATTTTAACAACGGTCAAGAATTGCTCTGTCTAATAATGGAAAAATTTAAGGGGCAGAATTTGCAGCAGTGGTTGAATGAGAATGACAATGAACCAATTTCTCAAGATTTGGCAATTTATTGGCTCAAACAAATCACTGAAATTTTAGCTTACGTGCATCAAAATGGATTTTTGCATCGCGATATTAAGCCTTCCAATATTATACTAAAACCTAATGGTAAACTCGCATTAATTGACTTTGGAACAGCCAGAGAAATTACACAGACAGTCATTAATGGGCACACTGTCACATTTGTATGTTCATATGGTTATACGGCTCCCGAGCAATTTCAACGCAAAGTTGTTCCGCAATCTGATTTCTTTGCTTTAGGGCGTACATTTGTTCATTTACTCACAGGTCAGCATCCCAGTAATTTGGCTTGTAGCTCTGTAACAGGTCATTTGATTTGGCCTAGCCTAGCATCAGACATTTCCCCAATTTTTGCAAATTTTATCGATAGATTAATGGAACCATCATTGGGAAAAAGACCTAAAAATACTCAAGAAATTTTGCGAGAAAGAGAGCAGGTCATCTTGCAAATAGCTTGGCAACGTTTAAAGGAAATTGACCCTGTTATACAAATCTCTTCTTTAGAAAAAAAACCAGCACATTCTAACTCCAAAGGTATTGTTATGGCGAACGTAGAACCTACCCCTAACTTAGTCCTTTCTCCAGAAAAATATTCTGTTTTAGAAAACAAGTTGATTGAACTTCTTGGTCCTATCGCCCCTACCTTGTTACACCAAGCTGGTAAAGACACACTTAACCCCAAAGAACTGGTAGAGAATTTGCGGCTTTACCTTTCTAAGCAGGAACAGGTGGAGTTTGAGAAGCAGGTCATGTTACTTATGCAAGACACTGCTGGAAAACTTCACACAACTTCTACAGAGAGACAAAGCAAGGAAAAGCAAAAAATTAACGAAAACTTTGTGCGTCAATGCGAGAAAGAACTAGCTGATATAGTTGGTCCAGTAGCTACTTTCCTTGTCCAAAAAGTTCTAGAGTCTTATCCGGAAATTTCTCCAGCGCGATTGGTGCAGATGTTAGGACAAGAAATTCCCGAGGAAGAAAATGCTTATAAATTTCAACAACGCTTAAGTAACATAAATTCTTAACCTCTAATATGACTTTTTCTCATTCAGAAGCTTCATTGATATTTTTAAACTGCACTTCATTCGATTGAATGCTACTGCTAAAGCACCTATTTCGTCTTTAGACTGTTCTGTAAAATCAGCATCCATATTTCCGGTACTCACTTCTTGTGCTGTCTTCGCTATTTTTCTAATTCGGTGAATGACAGCTTCTTTCAGTAATAAATTAGTTGTCAAAATGATTATTACAAAAACACCAATGAAAACTCCTATTACTAAATAAAAAGAACGCCGAACACTATTAAAAATCTCTTCAGCAGGGACATACAGAATTTGAACAGCTACAATTTCATTGAGTTTCCAACCAAAACCATGTTCTGAACCGTAACTTGTTAGCAAACTTTTAGGAGCGATCGCTGGCGTTGAATGACATTGCAAGCATTTCTGTTCTTGAACAACAAATGGTCGTGCAACGTAAAATACTTTTCCTTCAGAAAGGTTACGAAAGTCAAAACGTTGTTTATTCTGAGGATGGCTGCGAAATTCCTCTACAAGCTGAGTTTCAAATTCATCAGCTTTATCGCGTAAATTAGTTGGATTGAGTGCTGCATCTTTATAAAAGAAATTTTTATATTCTTCGTCGCTACGAATATTCTCGAAAACCTCTCTTACCGAGAAGGTTGGTATTGCTTCTGGAATAAATGCTGATTCGGTTTCTAATTTAGGTAATAGCAGGGGATTTACGCGTTGTTGTGTATAGTTTCTAACTGAATTTACCGTGGCAAATAGAATCATGGCTTTAGAGGTTAATTCCTCTTTAGCCCTATACTGAAGTACTGCGGAGAGAGCAGTACCGCTTAAGGAAATGCCAATTATAAAAATTAACATCAAAAATATGTTAAATTTAACACGAATTTTGACATTTCTTAAATATTTATTTAACCACAACACTTAATTTGCCTCCAAAAAATTCATAATTAATTCTTAGGATACTTGCTTCAAATTATATTTTGGTTTTCTTCTCTTTTCCTCGACGGCTGTTTATTTTGAAACTGGACTAGAGAAAATATCTATAGAAGAATAGAGGATGATTTTAGAGACATGGTATGAATCTTAATAAGTCAAAACATTTATTCAAAAAATTAAAACAGTAATGTCTTTGAGGTTATCACCTAAATTTTTTCTTATTGTGCTGCTATTTATAACATTGAGTGGATGCAACCCATCGTCACCAAATCTTAACGGTCAGTTGGTGATAGGTGTAGTAAGCTACAATGAAGGCGAACAAATACTTGCTCGATATACTGACTTCAATCGCTACTTGGCTAAAACAATGGCGACACGGGTTGAGCTAGAGCCTGCTTACAATGAAAATAAGGCTATTGAGCGCATTCAAAGTAAAGCTTGGTCATTGGTGTTTGCTTCTCCAGGTGTAGCAGCAACTGCGATCGCCGACTACCAATACCGCCCTTTGTATATTGTGCAAGGTTTTAATCATTCCAAGTCAATTTTGGTTGTTCGCAACGACAGCCCAATAACAGAGTTGAAACAGCTAGAGGGAAAGACGGTAGCTTTAGGTCAACAAGGTTCAGCAACAGGATATTATTTGCCTGTTTACAATCTTTATGGCTTAACACTGGCTGAAGTACTATTCGCACCAACACCTAAAATAGTTTTGGAATTGGTTGCCCAAGGAAAAGCCAATGCTGGAGCTCTTTCGCTGGCAGAATATAACCTTTATAGTCCTAGCTTGAGAGATACACGATTTCGGGTGCTTTACGTTGACCCTCACAATGTTCCACCAGAAGTAGTCTTGATTGCGCCCAATATAGATCAAAACCGCCAAGAGCAAATCCATAAAATTATGAGTGCAGCTCCATTCAGTATAGTTCGAGAAATAGGCTATGTTCCCAATGTGTCAGTCCCGGATTACAATTACATGATTTCTGTTGTGCGTCGGGTAAGGTCAATTGATTCCAATGTTCGTCAAAAGCCTGCTCGCTTGTTTTGAGCTATGGCTGCTATCATTCAACAAAACGCGGCAGGAGTTGCACTTGTACCGTTGGGTGAAATGGGATAGTTGACACCCACAATACCTGTGTTTGTCAGTAGTTCACAAAGTTTTTTAGAAGTCCTGCCACCATTTTAGCAAAATAACCAGACTGACTCAAAGCACGTCTTAATTATCCCTAACAGTGGGGTGGGCATCCCTACCCGCCCTCAATCTGAACGGGCGAGACGCCCGTTCCACAAGAGATTTTTGGATACTTTTTTATTTGGAAGTCCCGGAAGGTTGTCATCAAAAACAAAAGCCTTGCACAAAAACGGTTTTCTTCCTACACCTCTATAATGCCTTGTATGCAAAGATTTGGCGGTGCAGCGTTGGCGCATCCTTGGCTCAGTTTTTGGTTGACTGCCTTTCCCGCTGTGTCAAAATATATATATATAGATAAAAATATGGATAAAATGCAACTATAAAACATCTCAATCCGAAATGCTGCGACTGTAGTTTTTTGTAGTTAGGTGTATTCTTGTACGTATTGATATGTAACCTTGGAGGACGATTATGGCAAGTTCACTCCGAGCTTCGCCCCAAGGGCTAAAAACGGTTGACCAGGCGAGAATCCGCAAGGGTTGGGATAGGCAATCTGCTGCTTGGGCTGATGCCGCTAAGGCTTCAGTAGCAACTTTGAAAAGGTTTTGGCAAAAAAAGTATATTAAAGCACAATTTTTTATTGATATTTGTGCGGCTGTTGGGTTGGATTGGCAAAACATTGTTGATAATTTTGTCAGTCAAGATTGGGACGACGCGCCAGATATACCAGTTTTTTATGGACGTACTCAAGAACTAGCCACTTTAGAGCAATGGATTATGCAAGACCGCTGTCGTGTGGTAGCACTACAAGGCATGGGGGGAATTGGCAAAACTGCTTTGACGGTACGTTGTGTAGAACAAATTAAAGATGAGTTTGAGTATTTTATTTGGCGCTCGCTTCGTCATGCTCTACCAATTACTGATGTACTAACAAGCTTGCTTTTTTTCTTTGGACAGGAGCAAGATAATCAGGCAAGTTTATCACGATTAGTTGATTATTTACGTCAACATCGTTGTTTATTGGTCTTAGATGATTTAGATGCAATTTTGGACAGCGCAGGTAAAGAATATGAAGGTTATGGAGAACTCATTAAACGACTTGGAGAAGAACGTGATTTGTCAAGTTGTGTAGTACTGACTAGTCAACAAAAACCAAAAGAAATTGTTTTATTAGAAGGTGATAAGCTACCTGTGCGGTCGTTACTATTGGGTGGTTTAGGAGAAGCTGCTGGTAAAATTCTCAGCGAAGCAAACTTGATATATGACCGAAAACAAGGGCAAGAACTTATTCAAATCTATCGAGGAAACCCCTTGGCGTTAAAAATAGTTTCTAAAACTATCAAAGATTTGTTTGGAGGTAACGTAGGCGAATTTTTAAGATACAACACAATAGTACTTAGTGATATATTTACAGAGATTTTAGACCTACAGTTTCAACGACTGTCAGAGCTAGAAAAAAAAGCTATGTACGCATTAGTCATTTATCAACAGCCGAGCGCACTAGAGCAATTAAGAGAAAATATATCATCAACCGTATCAACATCAGAAATCATCGAAGCCTTAGACTCTCTTAGTAGGCGATCGCTTATTGAAACAAGTAAAGAACAAAGTAGAGTGCTTTACACACTACAACCTGTTGTTATGAAATACGTTAGAAGAGTTTATTCACCAGCTTTGTGAAACAAAGATAACAAGAATAATCAGGAGAGGAACGAATAAGCTAAGAACTATAGTTAAGATACTAGCCTATATGGATTTGATTCCTGCATCCATAAGACCGTTCATGCGTGCTGCTTTTTTACCAGAAGTGAGTGACGGTGACGGTGCGCTCAAAGCCTCCAAGTTTTCGGGAAAACCGTGGTTGAACAAGAACGAACACTGGCCCGTCTGTCAACATTGCGGTAAACCTATGCAACTGTTTTTGCAACTTAATCTCAACTCTTTGCCAGAATCCATACACGGAGAGTTCGGCAGCGGATTACTCCAACTGTTTTACTGTACAAGCACAGATACTAATTGTGAAGTCGAGTGCGAAGCTTGGTTACCTTTTGCCAAAAGTATGCTTGTCCGAGTTGTTCAACCTGACACGGAAGTGCTAGATATTGAAATACCGGACATAGAGAATTACTTTCCCCCGAAAGAAATTGTAAGCTGGGAGGAAATACAAGATTATCCCGGCTCTGAAGAACTCACAGAACTTGGAATAGACTTAACTGATAATGAGTGGGATAACATCGAGTTGGAATATCCGCACTACTCCGGCGACAAACTCTCAGGTTGGCCATGCTGGGTTCAAGGAGTCGAATATCCCAATTGCCCAGTATGCAATCAAAGAATGCGGTTAGTGTTTCAGCTGGACTCACAGAACAATCTGCCGTTTATGTTTGGCGATGTCGGGTGTGGTCACATCACACAGTGTAAGACGCACAAAACCCAGGTCGCCTTTGGTTGGGCTTGTGGTTAATCAGGTAGGTACTGCACCTACTTGGGGTGGTTGTGATGTTTGAATCGCAGCATTAATGGCTTGAGTACCCCACTCGAATGGGTTGCCTTACATTTGATTGACCTTTGCATTCGCGTAGCGTCTCCGACAGGAGAAGCGCAGATCGCCTCAGTTGCAAGTTGTTGTCTCTACAAACCTGAAGTAGAGGATGACAGTGTTGTAGGAATTGCTTGTAGAGACGTTGCATGCAACGTCTCTACACATGGGAAATATATAGCACATTCGTGCCACACGCTCGCGTTTAATATCACAAAAAAACCTTAATGGAATATAATTTTGTTACTTATGTCAAAGTCATTAAAAAATCTCATATGCAAACAATTAAGACAAAAATCTCGCTCGGGTGGCAGAGTTGTGATTCCGTCTGAGTATCGCAAACAACTAGGATTGGAAGTAGGCTCGGAAGTTATGATTGGGCTAGTGAATGGGGAATTGAGAATTTTTACGTTAGAACAGGCAATTAAACGAGCACAAGAAATAGTGCGTCGATATGTTCCCCAAGGGCGATCGCTGAGTGATGAACTCATAGCAGAACGACGTCAGGAGAGTTTGCGTGAGTAATTATGTTTTAGATGCTTCTGCTATTTTGGCGCTTTTAAACAATGAACCTGGTAGCGTTCGCGTAACAAACGTCCTTACTGAAGCTGTCATCAGTAGTGTAAATTTGAGTGAAGTCGTAGCAAGACTTGCTGATAGTGGAGTAAGCAGCCTCATATAGAATTGGTATGAGCAATTTAACTCTTTACTGTTGTTCGATTCTTATGCAGTACATCACGGTATAGCTGTCTTACTCTCTTATTTTAAAGGATTGATTATTTCTAGCTTATTAAATACGATTAAACCATCTTGCATATCTTCAGAAAAAAGAATACTAGTATCTCCATATAAAGCACTAGCTACAATCAAACTATCCCAAAATGAGAAATGATATTGCGTTCGCAATTGCGATGCTCTTAAGAGAATTTCTTGATTTATCTCTATAACTCGATACTTTATATAAAAAGATTTAATCAAGTTTTCTATTTGCTGCTCATTAAGTATTGATTTTTTGAGCAGATTAACGCAAACCTCACTAATAAGTTGAGTACTTGTTACTATCACTTCCTCTTTGCTTGATATCAAATATCGAGCTTTCTCATGTCTTTTGTCTGTTTGAGTGCTAGTTATTAAGGCATACAGCCATATGTTTGAATCTAGATAACAGAGAGACTGTGAAGGTTCACTCATAAATCTCATTTCGTTTTAATGGCTGAAATTCCTCAACTTGTATGGGATTCTTTAAGAGTTTATCAATCAAGTCTTCTACGGGAGCATTTTCTTCTGGTTTCAGCAGAATAACTTTAATACTTTTTTGTGTGACGAATTGTGATTTGTATTGCTCGGGTATTTCGATAAAGCCATTTTGGATATTAGCTTGAAATTCTACAGCAAACATAGCTAGCCTCTGAGAATAACTCATCTTTTCTTATTATAGAACTCGCTTCCTTCCCAAATGAAATACAAAAAAAAGGTAGAGCAGTTGCATACTCTACCGTTTAAAAAAAGACTGAAGAATAAAGAAATATTAAATCTTCTTTCTTCCTATTCAACGACAGGGGTCAACAATTCCCGGCGCTGTTCAGCTCTGACAACCACATTGCCACTTTCATCGACATCAACTATGGCTGTATCGCCATCCTTGATGCGACCAGATAGAATCTCTTCGGCGAGGCTATCTTCTAACAAGCGCATTATTGCCCGACGTAATGGTCTTGCGCCGTAGCTGGGGCTGTAACCTTCTTGGATGAGGCGGTCTTTGAATTTGTCGGTAACTTCCAGTGCGATGCCTTTTTCTGTGAGGCGACCAAACACTTCCTTGAGCATGATGTCGGAGATTTCGGACACCTCTTCCTTGCTCAATTGACGGAAGACGATAATTTCATCCAAACGGTTGAGGAACTCAGGACGGAAGTACTGCTTGAGTTCTTCGTTGACCAGAGATTTAATTCGGTTGTACTGCGCTTCTGTTTGGTCTTCAGCAACATCGAAGCCGAAACCGCTACCACTCTTCTCAATCACCTTAGAACCGATATTAGATGTTAAAATCAGCAAGGTGTTCTTGAAGTCTACGGTGCGACCTTTAGCATCGGTTAAGCGACCGTCTTCCAAAATTTGCAGCAGCATGTTGAAGACGTCGGGGTGTGCTTTTTCGATTTCGTCGAACAGCACTACCGTGTAAGGACGACGCCGCACAGCTTCGGTCAGTTGACCGCCTTCGTTATATCCGACATAACCAGGAGGCGAACCAATCAGCTTGCTGACGGTGTGGCGCTCCATGTATTCCGACATATCTAGGCGAATCATCGCTTCTTCGGAACCGAAGAAGTAAGAAGCCAAAGCTTTCGCCAACTCGGTTTTACCTACACCTGTAGGACCTGAGAAGACAAAGCTAGCAATCGGTCGATTGGGATTCTTCAAACCGACACGAGCGCGACGAATTGCCCGCGAAACTGCTTTCACAGCATCTTCTTGACCAATCAAGCGCTGATGGAGGGTGTCTTCCATGTGCAGCAGCTTCTCGGATTCAGATTCGGTGAGTTTGTTCACCGGAACTCCAGTCCAGGAAGCAACAATGTGAGCAATGTCTTCTTCCGTCACGACAGGTTCATCACCTTCGGTGCGGGTAGAATTGGTCTTGCTTTGAGCAATGGCGCGAATTTCGGCTTTGATTTCCATTTCGCGATCGCGCAATTCGCCAGCTCGGTCAAAGTCTTGAGCGCGGACTGCATCGTCTTTTTCTTTCAAAATCTGGCGCAGTTCTTTGTCCAACTCCTTAGCTGCGGGGGGCAATTGGGAGTTAATTAAGCGAACTCGGCTTCCTGCTTCGTCAATCAAGTCGATTGCCTTATCTGGGAGATAACGATCGCTGATGTAACGGTCAGACAACTTCGCCGCTGCGACCAAAGCTTCATCGGAGATTTTCAGCTTGTGGTGCTGTTCGTAGCGATCGCGTAGACCATAGAGAATCTCAATCGTCTCATCTACTGATGGTTCACCCACCATGACTGGCTGGAAACGACGCTCTAGGGCTGCATCCCGCTCGATGTGCTTGCGATATTCATCTAGAGTTGTGGCTCCGATACACTGCAATTCACCTCGCGCCAAGGCGGGTTTGAGGATATTTGCTGCATCGATTGCGCCTTCTGCCGCACCTGCGCCAATTAAGGTGTGAACCTCGTCAATCACGAGAACGACATTGCCCGCCTGACGAATTTCATCCATGATTTTCTTCAGGCGTTCTTCAAATTCACCCCGGTACTTGGTTCCTGCAACAAGTAGACCGATATCCAGAGTCACCACACGCTTGTCTTCTAGGATGTCAGGGACATCTTTGTTGGCAATGCGTTGTGCTAAACCTTCGGCGATCGCGGTTTTACCTACCCCTGGTTCCCCAATCAGCACGGGATTATTTTTTGTCCGGCGACCCAAAATCTGGATCACTCGTTCAATTTCTTTGGCACGTCCCACCACTGGATCAAGCTTGCCGTCAGCTGCCATTTGGGTCAGATTTGAGCCAAACTCGTCCAATGTTGGGGTTTTGTTCCCGCGTGGTTGACCACCACCAGTTACCTCAGCTGTTTCGCCCAGCATTCGGATCACTTGGGTTCTTACTTTAGATAGATCTACCCCTAGGTTTTCTAGCACTCTGGCTGCTACACCTTCCCCTTCTCGGATTAAGCCCAACAGCAGATGCTCGGTGCCAATATAGTTATGGCCTAATTGGCGCGCTTCTTCCAAGGATAGTTCTAGAACCCGCTTTGCCCGTGGGGTAAACGGAATTTCCACAGCGACAAAGCCTGAGCCTCGACCTATGATTTTTTCTACCTCAATCCGAGCGTCTTTGAGATTGACGCCCATGGATTTTAGTACCTTAGCCGCCACTCCGGTACCTTCTCCAATCAGACCCAAGAGGATCTGTTCGGTACCCACGAAATTATGCCCAAGACGGCGAGCTTCTTCCTGGGCTAGCATTATTACCTTTATGGCTTTTTCTGTGAAGCGTTCAAACATATGGCATTCGTCCCATCACCTGCGTCGTGCCGGTACGCTGATTTTAGCACAGGCAAAGCGGACGGATGCTTGTATAAAGAAATAGACATCCGACATCACTCACCCAGCTTTATGGGGCGATTGCTAAATTTTCATGATTTTTATTTAATTTTCTTTACTTTTGTGCGGTCAGTGTGCTGAGGAGGGTAACTTTATTTACCTTTTTTAGGATTGACCACGAACAATTGATGGTTGGATTGAAAAGTTTTTATTCAATCCCAAATAAACACTAATACCAGAGTTGAGTATTCGTGTCAAGAAGGTTTTCAACTTTATGACAATATCTTATATAACGAAAGACACAAAATTGTGGGATTGTAAGCGTCAAACGCTTCCTGAGGGTAGGCTCTACGCCTGCAGATATATTTTGTATCCTATCGAAAATCACTATAAAGAAAATAATAAATTCAATAAAAAAAGCTAATAAAATGCTACGGGTCAATGACGAATGACCAAGACGCTTTTGTTAAGCGATCGCTAATTATGGTAGACCAGTTATCTAAAGTCTGTTGAAATTGCTGCTGTTGCAAGTCTGGTAGCCAAAGTATGAGCGCGTCCTCATCATTATCTTTGTAGTAGCGCCGCCGCCGTCCAGCGGTTTTGAAGCCAAATTTTTGATATAAGGAAATTGCCGCCGAGTTGGAAGCTCGGACTTCGAGAGTTGCTCGCTCCAAGCCGCGATCGCAAGCAGTTTTTAGCACAGAATACAGTAAAGCCTGTCCGAAGCCTTGATGGTGGTATTGGGGATGAACCGCCAAAATTGTGATGTGTGCTTCATCTAAAATTGACCAAAAGCAACATATTCCCAGTAGTCTGTTGAGAGAAACAGAGGAAAACAAACCGAGTAAGTCACTGTTGGGGCTATCTAACTCTCGTTGGTAGGCTTCTAAAGTCCACAAACCACCAAAACAGGCTTGATCAAGTTCCAGCACTGCACTCAAATCTGCTGGAGTTACATATCTAATTTCTAATGGTAATTTGCTCACACTTGTTCGTAATGGTACAAGCCCTTTGTAAACTGGGAAGCGGAGGACTTACTCACGCCCGTAATTTAGACAAGGACAACTTTTATAGTTATGGTATCGACACACCCTACTGGGGTTCAACATTTTGGTAGTCAGTATTTGCCTGCATCAAGCACTTCAAACACAAGTCTTTCACCAAATCAGGAACTTCTACCGCTGACAGCCAGAAGAAACAGTGATGACTGTTTGGAAATAGGAGGCTGTGATGTCACAACCTTGGTTAAGCAATTTGGTTCACCATTATATATTTTAGATGAAGAAACCCTCACAATAGCTTGTCGGCAGTACCGGGACAGCTTCAAGCGCTACTATAAAGGCGAATCTCAGGTACTGTACGCTTCCAAGGCGTGGAGTTGCTTGGCTGTTTGCGCTCTAGCAGCTTCGGTTGGTTTAGGAATAGATGTCGTTTCTGGAGGCGAACTCTACACTGCTTTAAGTGCGGGTGTGAGTCCCGATAAAATCTACTTCCACGGGAATAATAAATCTCGCCAAGAGCTGATTTTTGCCATTGAGTCTCGCTGCACCATCGTAGTGGATAACTGGCATGAGTTGCACACTTTGGTGGAGTTAGCGAGGGAAGCAGGGGGAGATGAGGGAGATGAGGGAGATAGGGGAGCAACATCCTCCTCATCCTCCTCATCCTCCTCATCCTCCTCATCTGCTGTGTCCCACTCCCGACTTCCCGTCCGGATCATGCTGAGGTTGACGCCTGGTATAGAATGCCATACACACGACTACATTCGCACAGGACACTTGGATAGTAAATTTGGCTTTGATCCCAATCAACTCAATGAGTTGTTCACTTTTGTGAGTCAACAATCTGCCATTGACTGTGTGGGATTACACGCCCATATTGGTTCTCAGATTTTTGAACGCCAACCGCATCAGGATTTAGCTGCGGTTATGGTGCAGTGGATGAGTAAAGCTGCTGGATACGGTTTATCGATCAAAGAGTTGAATGTGGGAGGCGGCTTAGGAATTAAGTACACAGAATCGGATGATCCACCTAGCATCGAAGAGTGGGTAAAACCGATTTGTGAAGTGATTCAAGAAGCTTGTGAAGCAGCAAATTTGCCTTTGCCAAAATTATTATCTGAACCAGGACGTTCCCTGATTGGAACAGCTTGTGTGACAGCTTACACCATTGGCTCTTCCAAGGTCGTTCCAGAAATACGTACCTACGTAGCAGTTGATGGGGGAATGTCTGATAACCCACGCCCAATTACATATCAATCAGTGTATCGCGCCGTGGTTGCCAATCGATTGTCTGCTCCACTTACAGAAACTGTAACAATTGCCGGAAAGCATTGTGAATCAGGGGATATTGTAATAAAGGATGCCCAGGTACCAAAAACGGAACCAGGGGATATTCTCGTAGTCATGGCAACTGGTGCTTACAATTACAGTATGGCATCTAACTACAACCGCTTGCCTCGACCGGCAGCTGTTATAGTAGCCAATGGCGAAGCAAATTTGATTTTGCAACGCGAAACTTATCAAGACTTGATTCGACAGGATCGTCTACCAGAAAGACTTAAGAAGGATGAAGGATGAAACGAAGGTAGAAGGATAGAGAAAGAAACAAAGAAAGAAGGATAAAGGATGAAAGGAAGGTAGAACAGTAAAGGATGAAAATTTTATACTTCATACTTGATACTTCATCCTTTATCCTTCATTCTTCATTCTTCATTCTTGATTCTTCCTTCTTCATTCTTCATTTTTCACACTTCATACTTCATACTTTCACGCCAGATGTCATGGGAGATTGGTGGACGCAATGGCTGACAAACTTAGGAAGGTCACAGTCCTTGCTGGTTGAGACTCTGGATATTGTGTTAGTACTGGCGCTGACGTACATGATACTCGTTATTATTAGTGAGCGCCGGACACTGTGGATGGTGCGGGGATTTATTATTCTGATGCTGGCGTCAGCAATAAGTGGCAGAATGCAGTTACATCTGCTGAACTTTGTGTTGGAGAAGTTAGTGATTGGCTGTGCTGTAGCAATGGCGGTTGCTCTCCAATCAGAGTTTCGCCGATTTTTGGAACAATTGGGACGTGGCGAATTCCGGCAGTTGTTTCAACCGTCGCGTCTGGCGGTTCCCAAATCTGATAGTGTAATTGATGAAATTGTCGATGCTGTTAAAGAACTGTCAAAAAACCGGATTGGAGCTTTGCTAATTTTGGAAACCACTGGTCCTATTGACGAGCGGGATTTTTCTGTGCCGGGAGTAAAGCTGAATGCCGAAGTTTCAAAAGAACTTATACAGACGATTTTTCAGCCGAAAACTTTATTACATGATGGGGCGACGTTAATTCGTGGCTCGCGCATCGTGGCATCAGGTATAATTTTACCGCTATCGGGACGCACAGCCTCACGCCAGTTGGGAACACGCCACCGGGCGGCAATGGGAATTACTGAGCGGGTCGAAAATTGCATTTGTGTCGTTGTATCAGAAGAAACAGGTTCCATTTCCTTAGCGGAACGAGGAACCCTAAATAGACCACTGACCATTACGAAGCTGAAAGAGTCATTAGAGGCTCAATTTTCCCCAACTGTGGATCGGGAGAATGTTGCTCCTGATTTGTTAAGTTTGGGTCGTCAGATTCGTGGTAAGGCACTAGCACTAATTTCACGTTTACTCGGATTACCATCGACTGCTTCACGACGAGATAAGAAATGACAGCACAACACACTGAACTGCAAGAGTTGCCCCCTGATTTAAAACGAGAACTATTGCCTAAGCACGTTGCGGTGATTTGTGATGGCAATGGTCGATGGGCTAAAAGTCGAGGACTCCCCCGATTTATAGGACATCAGCGGGGAGTAGATGCGCTGAAAAATTTACTTCGCTGTTGCGATGATTGGGGAATTGGGGCGCTGACGGCTTATGCTTTTTCGACTGAGAACTGGGGAAGACCGACCGAAGAAGTAGATTTTTTGATGACTCTATTTCAGCGGGTTTTGCGCCAAGAACTGCGGGAAATGATGGAGGAGAATGTTCAAATTAGATTTGTGGGCAATTTGAGCGCCTTACCCGGTTCGCTGCAAGAAGAAATTTCCCGTTCAATGGAAGAAACTAGAAACAATCGCGGTATTAAATTCACAGTCGCAACTAATTATGGGGCGAGACAGGAGATTTTACAGGCATGCCGTGCAATTGCTCATAAAGTACAGCAAGGTCTACTTGAACCAGATGAAATTGATGAGGCGACATTTGAACGTCACCTCTACACTGAGGGCATTTGTGACCCAGATTTATTAATTCGTACAAGTGGGGAAATGCGGGTGTCGAATTTCCTTCTGTGGCAAATAGCTTATGCAGAAATTTATATAACTGAAGCTTTCTGGCCCGATTTTAACCGCAATGAGTTTCATCGTGCCTTGTGCGCCTATCAGCAACGGGATCGTAGGTTTGGCAAAGTGTGAAGATTGGGGACTGGGGACTGGGGACTGGGGACTGGGTACTGGGGACTGGGGACTGGACAATACTCGCACCTTACCCTAATCCCTAATCCCTAATCCCCAATCCCTAATCCCCAATCCCTAATCGCTTATTCAAGGTCCAGAAAAAACAGCTCGTTCTATATCTTCTCGGCTGAGGGAATACTTGAACGCGCGTTGGATATCTTGCCCACCTTCTCCGGCTTGGACATATCGCACAATGATTTGTTCGATATCTAGTGAGAGTTCTGCTTGCCAATTTGATCGCTGTACGTGCCAGCAATGAAGTTGTTTTTCATCTTGTTGGCAGCCTTGCTCTCTCAGCCACTGTTCAATTTGGGGAAGGGGATGGTTATACAAAGGTGTTTCCGGGGAAGGAAAAATCATATTTTTAGTCAAAAGTCAACAGTAAAGAGTGAAAAGATAATTTTTATTTAATTTTTAATTTGGAATTTCTGAAGGGATAGTGGGTGAAATACTGGTATCGTGTTGTTGTACTGCTGGGGTATTTTGTAGCAGCTGCATTTGAAAGGCAGCCTCTCCACGGGTTAAACCGATCGCGATCGCCAGCAACAAGCAAACTAAAAATGTCAATCCCAGAATAAACAAAGCAAAGATTTCGCCTGTTGACAGGGGGCGATCGCTGGCGTCGAGGTAAGCTGATTTAGACCAGTCATGGGAATAGGAAACAGGACGATTCAAGTCAGGGGGTGCTTGAATAACTCCAAAGCGCGAATAGCCAATTTTCAGGTCGTAGCTAAATCGTCGTTCTGGACTGCTGAGGGTGGCGTACGCTTCGTTAAGTTGCTGAAATTTGGCAGTAGCCAAAGCAGTCGGCAATTTTGTCGTATCTGGATGATAGTGCTTGCTCAGTTCCCGGTAAGCGCGACGGATGTCGATTGGCGATGCTGAGGGATGCAGTCCTAGCAGGGAGTAATAAGTCGGTTCGCTGCTTTGTGCCATTGCCCCATTCTGATTCACGGCTGTTTGAGTCACCTGGCAATAAACTTTTTTCTAATATTCTAAACCTAACCAACCCGGCAAGCAGACGATGACAGTAAGTTTGTCAGTTATTGGTTGTTAGTTGTTAGTTATTAACATTTCCTAATTACCACTTACTCTCACAATCCCTATCTCACCAAATCAGCGCGGGGTTTAAAGCTTTCTATCTGCCGTAACTTTTCGTAAAGTTCACGTTCTTGCTGACTAATATTTTTGGGAGCAACGATCTGAATTTCCACCAATTGGTCACCACGTTCACCGTTTTCCTTGGGGTAGCCTTTATTTGCCAGACGGAAGCGTTGACCAGATCTGACACCAGGGGGAATAGACATTTTGACTGGTCCGTCTAGGGTTGGTGCTTCGATGTGTCCTCCCAAGACCGCTTCCGTAGGAGTCACCGGCACTTGAGTCAGGACATTTGAGCCTTCTACTTTAAATAAAGAATGTGGTTCTACAGTAATTTTTAAGTATAAATCGCCACCATTGATGCCTTGGTTTTTTAGGCGGATGGTTTGACCTGTAACCATCGCTGGGGGCATACTGACTTCGAGCGATCGCCCATCTTCCAAGCGAATCCTTTCCGATCCACCTTTATAAGCTTTTTCGAGTGGCAGGGTCAATCTTGCTTCTATATCCCGACGGCTGGGGCGGGAGTTGACTGTATATTGAACTTTTCTATTTGGAGAACTAAACGGATCGCTCTCAGCACCATTGCTGGAGTTTCCATTTTTATTGTCTTTGCGAACACCTACACCAATGACTTGATTAATAAAACTATCAAAATCAGCATATTTACCTGGGTCTACGTCAGCAGTACTACTGCGACCGTTAGAGCGACTTTCCCAGGTTTTTCCTCCTCGTGCTGCTTGTTTGCCACTAAAGCCTTTTTGTTGCCAGAAGCGGCTAAATTCGTCGTAACGTGCCCGTTTCGTTGCATCGCTAAGGACTTCATATGCCTCACCGATATCCTTAAATTTTTCCTCTGCTGCTTTGTTTCCTGGATTGAGGTCTGGGTGATACTGACGCGCTAACCGTCGATAGTTCTTTTTAATATCTTCATTTGTTGCCTCTTTAGTGACTCCCAAAATTTCGTAATAATCGCGAAAATTCTGCAAATTTTGCATAGTTCTGTTGTTTATGTTTAGCTTTTAGATTTTATATTTTTGAATGACGATTCATTAATTATTGAACGACTCACTAATTACTTATTACCTATTACTTATGAGCAAATCCGAATTCGGAATCAACCTCTTTCATCTTTATTTTGCGTTAGAGATGTCATTTTAAGAATTAAGGGCGGGAAACCCCGCCGGTGAAAGTTATAACTTTATTTCCTAAAAACATCCACTTCTATTTCATAACCAATCATCGTCATCGTCCCAGTTATCTTGGTAGCTAGGACGGGGTTTGCGTGAAGAACCGCTGTCATAAGAGGAACGACCTCTTCTGTCATAGTCCCTGTCATCATCCCTGTCGTAGTTTTTGCCGTAGTAATCGCGATCGCCCCTTGGGCGGCTTCCTCCGGAAGCATCATCCCTGTAGGGTGAGCGTTCTGCGCCATCACCTCTTGGGCGGCTTCCATAGGGAGGATCGCGGAACGTATCCCTTGGAGATTCGCGTTCTCGTTCCTTCTCGCCAGTAAACAAGTCACGGATAGTACCGAACAAGTCATCTTCTTCGTCGTCAACGTAGTACTGGCGGACTTCCCGGTTTAGGTCATACAAAGCATCTTGCAGGTCGGCGTAAGCTTGGTCAATGCCTCTGTCGTCGTTTTCTTGCAAACTCTCGCGCAGTTCTCGGCAGATATTATCAATTCTTTGGCGACGGCTGCGGGCAAACTGCATCCCATAGTCCAACGCCACTTCTCTGAGTTGTCGTTCTGCTTGTATAATCAGCGCCTCTGCACGAGTGCGCTTTTCTACCCGTTCTTTGCGTTCTCGGTCGATTTCGGCGTATTTCTCAGCATCTTGAATTGCCTGCCTAATTTCGCCTTCGCTCAAGGTAGAAGCGCCTTGAACTGTGATACTCTGCTCTCTACCTGTGGTTCTATCGAGAGCGGTCACTTGTAGAATCCCGTTGGCGTCTATATCAAATGATACTTGAATTTGTGGAATTCCACGTGGTGCTGGCGGAATGCCATACAGCTTGAACCGTCCCAGGGACTTGTTATCTGCTGCCATCTCCCGTTCACCCTGGACGACGTGGATTTCCACAGTGTTTTGGTTATTTTCTGATGTAGAAAAAATGTCAGAGCGACGTACTGGTATAGTTGTGTTGCGGGGAATAAGTTTTTTCATCACGCCGTTGACGGTTTCTAGTCCTACAGATAGGGGCGTGACATCCAACAACAGCACATCTTTGAGTTCGCCAGCGAGAATACCCGCCTGTATTGCTGCACCCACCGCCACCACTTCATCAGGATTGACGTTTTGGTTGGGTTCTTTGCCTATCATTGCCCGCACAAGCTGCTGTATCATTGGCATTCGCGTCCCACCACCCACCAGCACAACTTCATCAATGTCTGCAGGTGTCAACCCAGCATCTTTGAGTGCACGTTTGACGGGAAGGCGCACACGCCCAAGTAAGTCATCGCATAACCCTTCAAATTCGGAACGAGTCAACCGAGTTTCGAGATGTTTGGGACCATCTTCTGTGGCAGTGATGAAGGGTAAGTTAATATCAGTGACGCTGACAGAGGAAAGTGCGATTTTGGCGTTTTCCGCTGCTTCTAATAGGCGTTGTAAAGCTGAGCGATCGCGTCTTAAGTCTACCCCTTCTTCTTCTAAAAATTTCTCTGCCAACCAGTCAACGATTTTTTTGTCAAATTCATTACCACCAAGCTGTGTATCTCCACTGGTGGATCTGACTTCAAACACTCCATCGCCAACATCCAGAACTGACACGTCAAACGTGCCACCACCCAAGTCAAAGACTAATATGGTTTCACTGTTACCACGATCCAATCCATAAGCCAAAGAAGCCGCTGTGGGTTCATTAAGAATCCGTAGCACTTCTAAACCAGCAATTCTGCCAGCATCTCGCGTTGCTTGCCGCTGGGAATCATTAAAATAAGCAGGCACGGTAATCACTGCCCCTGTGACTGGTTCACCCAGGTACTTACTGGCGTCCTCTGCCAATTTCTTCAGCACCATTGCGGAAATTTCTTCTGGGGCAAAATCCTTATCGAGACGGGGACAAGAAATTTTGATGTTACCAACTTCGTCTTTGCGGATAGTGTATGGAACTCGCTTTGATTCTGGACTGAGTTCAGCATACCTGCGCCCAATGAAGCGTTTAACGGCGAAAAATGTATTTTGTGGGTTGAGGACGGTTTGTCGCCGTGCCATTTGCCCAACAACTCTTTCGCCTTCTTTGCTAAAACCGACAACGGAGGGAGTCGTTCGCATTCCTTCTGCATTGGCAATCACCACCGGCTTGCCACCCTCCATGACGGCAACTACTGAGTTGGTTGTACCCAAGTCAATGCCGACTACCTTGCCCATGCGTTACTGTTCTCCTATAGTGTCTTATAAATTAATTGTTTAGAGCTAATGCTTGATTTATTGTATCTTGCTGTTGAGAATTACACGGTCAAACAGTGTTCACCATTAGTTAATTTGTGAATCTCAAGAATCAACTCGAAACTCACCTGAGTCAAATAGCCCGCGATCGCGATCCCTATTTGGCGACTGCTGGACATTTTTTTGTCCAAGAATACATTCGTCAACAATTTGGACAATTGGGAAGTGTGGAAATCCACACCTTTAGCGTCAGGGGAAAAACCTGTCAAAATCTCATATTGAATTTACCCTCACAACCTGGCTCACAAAAGGAATTGCCACCGATTTTAATCGGTGCCCATTACGATGCCGTACCCGGAACACCAGGGGCTGATGATAATGCCACAGGTATGGCAGTCTTGCTGGAATTGGCAAGAATGTTTGCTGCCGAACCGACAAAACATCCCCTGCGGCTGGTAGCTTTTGATATGGAAGAATACGGCTTACTAGGTAGTACTGAGTATGTTGCTAAGCTGAAGCAAGAACAGCAACCCTTACGCTTAATGATTTCTCTGGAAATGCTGGGATATTGTGATCCGACTCCAGGTGCTCAAAGTTACCCATCTCCTTTAGAACGCTTTTATCCTAATCGTGGTGATTTTATTGCTTTAATTGGTAATTGGCGAACAATTCGCGACTTAATAAGTATTAGCCGTAGTATTCGCAAAGTTGGCGTACCTAGCCAGTGGCTACCAGTGCCGAATAGAGGTAAGATAGTGCCTGATACACGAAGGAGTGACCATGCACCTTTTTGGGATGCGGGTTATCCAGCGATCATGGTCACAGATACAGCCAATATGCGGAATCCAAACTATCACAAACCCAGCGATACTATTGCTACTTTGGATTTAGATTTTCTGACTGGTGTCTGTCAAGGTTTGGAAAGTGGTATTCGGCGTTTGTGAAAAAGGGGTGTAGTGTGGAGATTTTCAGTTAACCATTTCCAACTTCCGACTCCCGATTCCTGATTTCCTTGCCTGTATACACATGAACGCTGGGAGTCAGACTGATCAAGTCCTCGATATTCCGCTTCATCGTGTTGCAAATAGTGTCTAAAGGCAAATCGTTAGCATCGTAACCAAAGGGATTTTCAATTTCCAAGCCAATGGCTTCAATACCAAATAAGGTAAAACTAATTAACCCCACAATGGCACCTGTCCACCAACCGAGATTATGGACAAGTTGAAAAGGCAACAAGAGGCAATAAAGTAACAATAATTGCTTCAAATGAATCGCATATGCTAGGGGAATGGGTGTTTTTAAGATACGTTCGCAAGCCCCTAAACTATCTACCAGACTGTTTAATAATTCTTGTATGGCTATCAACTGATAGCTATTTATACAATTGCGGTTGTACTGTAGCTGTAGATAATCTCCAATCCAAAACGCTATCTCTAGAGGAGGATTGTTCATTGTCTTCAGCGTTAGGTATTTAGAAATAGACATTAATTCTTCTAACTCTTTATTGACACGTTCTCCCCGTAAATGTAACTTGGTTGCTACGGCAAAAGCTACCACTAATCGTAAAATCCTAATTTTTTTGTCTCTATCCTCTGGGTTAATTTCATCTATTGATACCCAAATTTGCCGCGCCAGATTTCGGACATCGTTGACGATACTACCCCAAATTTTTCTTCCTTCCCAAAAGCGTTCGTAAGCCGTATTCGTGCGAAAAACCAGTAATAAACCTAAAACAATACTGGGAATAACACTTTCTAAAATAGGTTGAGAGACAGGAAGTTTAAAATGGTAAAGTAGAGAAATAAAAACACCAAAAATACCACATGCGAGAACGCGCTTGTAAATGGCTGTGACAACTGAACCTTTAAGCTGGAAAGCTATTTGTAACCATTGCATTTTTTCTGCAGTCATGTTTTCCTAAAAAAATTTTGAATGAAGGAATGATAATAACGCAGAACGTACAACGTAGAATGATTTCACAGAGAAATCCAAGGGTTATAGGGAGTACCAAAAAATAAATGATCTATTATGTAGGGTGGGTGAGGCGCATGACAGTTGAGGTTTTACATGGTAACTAAAGTGCGCCGTAACCCACCATTGTTTTAATACATCACTACAAAATGGAGACTTTTTTAGTTGGAAGTCCCATAAAGAAGAAAGAATTCCATTTTTTGAATTCAGCTAAAGCTAGTGTTTGATACCTTAAAAAATATAACTCAAATTTACCAATAGTCATAACCCTGAACCTGGTTGATTGGCATCGACGAGGAAATTACCATGAATGGGGCGTTTTCACAGTTTTACCTGAATCCAAAGGATTTCGGGATGCGCTACGAATCAGTTACCAAAACCGTCCCGGTATCTTTGCCCGTCAGATTATTATGTCACAAATGCCTTATGTAAGCGGTTCATTGAGGTAGAGGAACGCCACAGCGCCCAGGGGAAGAATAAATTCCCATAAATCTCGACGCTGTTCGTCCCCAATTGCAAGCGGCATACGATGATGGGATTCTTTCCTGTACCATAGTTTTTCTGCACGCTTACCGCTACCCAAAACATGAGAAGCGGGTGGCAAGTATAGCAAAGGAAATAGGATTTATCCAAATCTCAGTATCCCACGAAGTCAGCTTGTTAATGAAAAGAGTTAGTTGAGGATGTTTATTTGTCGCCGCGTCTCTAATGAAAATGATTGAGGTAAGCTGTTATGCATTTAATTTGCACTATAGCAATCCGCGCAGGATTTATGAAAAATCTTAAGTATTGTAGGGTGGGCAGTGCTTACCGTATTTTGCCCACTACATCCGGGTTTTGCGTTCGCACTGCCCTCCGCAAGCGTGTCGTTCAAAAATCTGCACAGGAGTCCTATATTTGGGCGGGCAAGATGCCCACCCCACAAGAGTTTTATTTAAAAATAGTGTGCAAATTGTAAGATTTTCAGCTTATGAAGCTTATGGACTATACTTTTCTGCTCCTGTAGGTTCTCTAATTAAAGCTGATGGAAGCCGCATCCCACTTTACTATGCGGAAATCAAAATTATTAAAGGGACAAATATATACCATGTTATTCCACGCACAAGACATCGCGGCACAAATCAATAATTGGGAATTTATAGAGTTATGGGTAGACGCCATTGTTTTCCCACCTCGTATTCTCATGCTAGTAAGTAATAAGCAGGGTAATTCTTGTATTTACGATCCAGCCGCTAATTATAAACCAATTTTTTCAAGTTCGACCTACAACGAGGCTCATTCATGGCTACTTGAAGATGAATATGAGCGAGTTGACGGTAGGCTGTTAGCTGAGGAAATAGTCTGAGTTTGTACGAACATTCGAGAATTGCTTTTTCCTCTTATTTACGACAATAAAAAGTAGATATTGCAAGAAAAAATGGAAATATCGAATACTAGTCCTCAAGCAGAAAACCAAAAACTACAGGCTTCACAGATAACTGCACAGAGCAACAAAATAAGCCGACGTGAGTTTATGAAGTTGCCAATAGAAGAACGGCGACGGATTCTAGCACAACAGGCAGTGGAAATGTTACTACATTACCAGCAAGATAAAGAGTGGCAGGAATTACAAACGGGAGACTTGATTGATTACTAGTTCTCCTTCTCCCAAGCGGGGTGAAATCTGGCTTGCTACTCCCTTCCCCGCCAGAAGAATACCTATTTTTTAACCGCAGAGACGCAGAGGACACAGAGAGAGGAGTAAATTATTACAGGTAATCTTAGACCACCAAAGGGAGTAATTTTGACCCGACACTGGGAGCAAAAATTAAAAAATCGTCTGTCGTAGAGTATTTTTGATAAATTGTATATCGTAAGTAGAAAGCGATCGCTCTTTTCAGAAAATTTTATTATAAAAATTTATACGTGCGGTTCTAGGGCGTTCGCTCTTGATTATGAGGTGAAAATATGAATGCCTATTTTTATTTTTTCCTCTATTTAAGACTGATTCAAAGCTTCATAAATTACTTGCTCAGACCTGTTATAATCATGAATTCATTTAAGTATAACTTTCTGAAAATATTGAACATCGATTAAACTTATTTCCGCATTGTGCATTATTGAAAAAGTAAATTTTTCATCAAAGCAGTGAGCGAAACTTCACGCATACGCGCCAATGCCAAATATTCTATGCGTTGTGCTTGCAGTTTTTCTATCTCTTCATTCAAATTAATGAACAACAAGATTCCCGACTTTTTAAAGAAGTCGGGAATCTGAGTTAATGGATTTTCAAAAATCCTACTTAATAAAAAGACAGTAAACTGCTTCGTTTAGAACAAGTTAACATCGCCTTTACCACTTTTTATGTCAATAGAAAGATTAATTCGTCTCTTACCGCAAACATAATTAAGGGGTGTAAAACATAAAATAGGAGAAAACCCGGTGACTGACGAGTTGAAAAAAGGCGATCGCGTGAAGTGGAATACCTCGCGAGGAGAAACCACTGGTGAGGTGGAAAAGAAACTCACCTCACCCACAGACATTAAAGGGCATCATGTCGCCGCCTCAGAAGATAACCCTGAGTACTTGGTTAAAAGTGACAAAACCGGAAAAGAAGCGGCTCACAAACCTGAGTCTTTAGAGAAAATTGAGGAGTGATGAACATTATGAGTAAAGATGTCAAATCAGTCATAGACGAGTTCAACTCCTCAGTTAACATGACAGCAAAGGAACTGAAAGATTGGCTAGAAACTGAGGACTCTCAATCTGTTGGACAAAAGGAAGGAGACGATGAATCCATCGGACATAAATCCGGGAAACACATTGTCGAACTATTGCAAAAGAAAAAAGATGACTACACTGATGATGATTTAGCACACATGAAAAAAGTCGTCAGTTACATTCATCGCCATTCAGCACAGCAACCTGATGGCGATGTTGAACATACACGCTGGCGCTACTCGTTAATGAATTGGGGACATGACCCGTTAAAATAAAAGATAATTTTAAACCCGTAGTAGCGCTTCTACTCTAAATTGATGCATTTAGTCAATTTCAGACTTCATTAGGCACCATTTTTAGGATAGACGCGCAACTACAATAGACCGAAAATGTAAATAAAATTATTCAAGACAAAAAGTTTAAAAAACTCTCTTTGGGTAGAGGTAAATGGCGTAGGTAATTGTTAATTTCCTCAGCAGCCGCTAGCCCAGAGAGCATTGCACCTTCCACAAGATTGCCGCCACACCAATCACCACAACATATCAAAGGTAGAGAAGAGTTAGCAGGTAAACAAGCTTGCTGCAAAGGACGGCTAGGAAATGCATATCGCCAGCGATGTACTTGCATCCATTCGGGAGTATCTAACCAAGAAAGCAGCAACTCAGATGCACGTTGCAATAGATACTGTCCAACTGGGTGTAAATCCTGGGTTTGATCATGACGCTGAGCAAAAGCAGCGCTACTTTGCACCACGAAAACGGGTTGTTCAGGGTTTGGGCGTTTGCTGCTATCTAAGCCAATCCATGCTAAATCAGCATCATCCACAAAATTAAGGGCTTTCCAATGTGGAAGTGGTTGGGAAGTGGAAGGATATCCGGCAATAACACTGAGGCAAGGGTAGAATTCTACAGAACGCAGGTTATTCAGAAATGCTGTGCCTAGTAGAGTTTCCCCTAAGGGTTCCAACAGCATTAAAGCTTGTGGTGCAGGAATGGCGACAACTACGGAAGCAGCTGTTAATTCTTCGCTGCTGGATTCTAAAGTCAGACGCCAATTGTTTTCCGGGGTAGGAGTGATGGCTATGACACGCTGATTCAGCAAGATTTCTAAATCTTGAGCCAGAAATTTGGCAATAGCACTCATTCCCGCAGGGGCAACATATCGAGGAGTGGGGGGTGAGGTGTTGGCAATAGTAAGCCCTGAACCAGATTTGAAATCGTAAACCGTATCTGCCCAGACTTCGAGGACATGACGTTGGTGTAACAATTTAATAAAACGTCCTAAAAGTTCGCCTTTTGGTTTGAGGTAGCACGCCCCATGATCCGCGCAAGTGCCATATAATCGGCGTGTGGCGACTCGTCCTCCTAAACCACGGGATTTTTCTACAATTCGTACGGAATATCCAGCTTGAGTTAATTGCTGGGCGCAAACTAAAGCCGCCATGCCGGCACCAATTACTGCAACGTCAGTCATTAGTCAAAGAATAAAGAATATAAGGACAAGTGACACGACTACTTATGAGTCCAGAAAGCTAATAGTAGAATAAGGTACAGAAAAAGCTGTATGGAAGGGAGGAAGGGAAATTGGATGAACTAAGGGCGGTATTAGAGCTAGCAACCGAGGAAGAATTGCAGGATTTGACGGCAATTCTGTTTAGTCGTAAGTTTAATCCCCTAGATTATGTTCACACACCAGAACCGATAGACGTGCAAAGCCAAGGTCGCAAAGCGTGGTTAGATGCACTAGAACAGCGGTTTCGCTTTTTGGCAGCAGATGGGATGACAGTCTTACGGGGACGCACGAAGCAGGTGACTTACCGACAAGCGCTGATTCAAGTGTGTAAGTATTTGAAAATACCTTATTCTAGTGAACTGACAACAGTTGATTTAGAAGCTGAGGTGTTTTTGCACCTTTTGGGACACGTATGGAAAAAATTGCCGGCGAAGGATAAGCAAAAATTGACCGTGCGGATACAGCGTCAGCTTGCTAAAGCAGAATTAAGTCAACCGCTACCACTGACATTGCAGCGAGATCCCCTAGGATTACTTTTCAAAGGCGGTAGCGCCCTCGCTGTCACCTCTGTCGTCCAGCCATTGTTGCTCAAACAAATCGCCAGTCAATTTGCGCTGCATTTTGCGACATATCAAGTTGCCAAAGAAGCAGCGATTCAAGGTTCTGGGATGGCTGCGAACCAGTTTCAAAACTATGTCGCAGCGCAGATGGCAAAACGGGGTATGGCTGTTAATGCGGCTCGATATGGGGTAGCTCGCAGCGTGTTTGCTGTTGTAGGACCAGTGATGTGGGGTTGGTTTTTTGCAGATTTGGGATGGAGAGCGATCGCCACTAACTACGGTCGGATCATACCTACCATATTCGCCTTAGCTCAAATTCGTCTGACTCGTGCTGAATGTTGGGAGCCTGCTTGAAAACAGCTTTTCGTCATCCCAAACCTAGTTTGCAATCCTTGTGGAACTACGCCCAACTGGGACTGCTCATCTTCCCACTGACTCCATTTTTTGGAGCTGTGGGTATAGTTTTGGCATCGCTAGGAACTTGGCTTGCTCAATATCGCACAATCATTAGCCGCCCCCTTAACTGGGGGTTTGCTCTCCTGAGTGTGTTGCTGATCATCACCGCTGGCTTTGCCTATGACAAGACGGCGGCGTTCCTAGGTTTATTTAATTTCTTACCGTATTTTATAGTTTTTGCTGGCTTCAGTGCCCTGATTCAGACTCCTGCACAATTGCGGCAATTGTCTTGGATTTTGGTGTTCAGTTCCCTACCAGTGGTAATTCTTGGATTTGGGCAGCTGTTTTTAGACTGGTCTTTTAAGATAAGAATTTTGTGGTTTGTCGTGGAATGGGACATAGAACGTGGAGGACAACCACTAGGTCGCATGGCTTCCATATTCATGTACGCCAACATCTTGGCTGGTTATTTGATGATAGTTTTTATCCTAGGGTTAGGGTTGTGGGTGGAAAGCTATCGACGTATGAGGGAGATAAGGGGAATGAGGGAGATAAAGGACATAACTTCCTCATCCCCCTCATCCTCCTCATCCTCCTTATCCTCCTCATCTCCCCATCTCACCTTGCTCTTCCTGACTGTGGCGGTGATTGCCAATTTCGTGGCATTAATTTTGACTGACTCGCGGAATGCTTGGGCGATCGCTATTGTTGCTTGTTTAGCTTATGCGCTTTACGAAGGCTGGCGGATTCTTGTAGCTGGTGTCGCTGGTATCGCCACTAGCGTACTTTTGGCTGCTTTTGCTCCTTCACCTGTGGCTCAATTGTTTCGTAAGGTCGTTCCTGCTTTTTTCTGGGCACGGTTAAACGACCAAATGTATCCTGACAGACCGGTAGCGTTACTCCGCAAAACACAGTGGCAATTTGCTTTGTCTTTGACTGGGCAGCGTCCTTGGACTGGTTGGGGTTTACGCAACTTCACTCTACTTTATCAAGCAAAGATGGACGTTTGGTTGGGACATCCCCACAATTTGTTTTTGATGGTATTTGCTGAAACTGGGTTTCCCACCGCTCTTTTATTTTGTGGCTTACTCGTTTGGATATTTATTGCAGGTGTCCAACTATTGCGAAAGTCACAACATATAGAGGAGGCAGAAGATAAATTGATATTTTTCAGTTATCTTCTGGTTTTTGTATGCTGGGTGCTATTTAATACAGCAGATGTCACCTTATTCGATTTTCGCTTAAATACACTCTCGTGGTTGTTATTTTCTGCAATTTCTGGAGTTGCATATCGCTACAACCAGTACGAAAGGCTTCAGGTTAGATAAAAACTTGCTGTGCAGTAAGAACGCAGCTTGGACATCGCCATAAATAAATGATGCTGTTGGCGAATTTATAGAATGTGAGGATTAAACAATTTCTGTTACCACTCTTAGAGAGTTATAGCTAGATTAGAGACATTAGGCTGGTGATGAAGCAGGTGCTAGATGCTGCAAGCAGAACAATTGTTACAAAATCGTTACCAACTCCAATGCCTACTTGGTAACAATGGAATTCGCCAAACTTGGTTAGCATTGGATTTACAGGCTCCTGATGTACAAAAGAAGCAAGTTGTAGTTAAAATTCTTGCTTTTGGCGGTGCTGTACAATGGGACGACCTCAAACTGTTTGAACGAGAAGCACAAATTCTCCAACAACTCAATCATCCCCGCATTCCCAAGTATGTTGATTACTTTTGTATTGATGACCAGACACTCTGGTTTGGCTTAGTGCAAGAATATATCCCTGGTGAGTCTCTCAAGGAATTGCTAGTTCTTGGTAAAAGGTTTACACAAAAGCAAGCGCGGAAAATCGCTGTTGAAGTTTTAAATATTCTCACGGTTTTACATGAGTTAAATCCAGTTGTACTGCATCGGGATATCAAGCCGAGCAATTTAATTTGGGGTGAAGACGATAACATTTATTTAGTTGATTTTGGCGCAGTTCAAGATAAAGCCGCAAAGGAGGGAGTTTCCTTCACTGTGGTCGGAACTTATGGTTATGCGCCAATGGAACAATTTGGCGGTAGAGCAGTTGCTGCATCGGATCTCTACGCGTTGGGAGCCAGTTTGATTCATCTGTTAACTGGTACTTCGCCCTCTGATTTGCCTCAGCGCGGTTTGCGAATTCAGTTTACTGACCGAGTCAACCTCAGTCCGAGTTTTGTCTCCTGGTTGGAAAAAATGACCGAACCCGCACCAGAGCAACGCTTTGCCACAGCTCAGGAAGCACTCATTGCTCTCAAGTCTGGTCTGACTACCAAAAAGCAATCGCAAGTTCCAGAAGTGATTAATAATTCTGGCTGCGGTATAAATAATATGACAGAACAAATTCCCGATGAAATTCAAGGATGGAATTGGGGAGCATTTCTGTTACCTTGGTTGTGGTTGTGGACTAACCAAGTGTGGGTTGGTTTGTTCTGTTTTGTACCGCAAGTTGGTTGGATAACGACGATTGCACTTGGTGCTAAAGGCAATGAATGGGCTTGGAAAAGCAGACGCTGGCGCAGCATTCAACACTTTAAAGAACATCAAAGAGGTTGGGCGATCGCCGGGCTTCTTGTAGGCGCACCCATCAGCATTATTTTGTGGCTCGCCGCTCTTGGTTTGCTCGGACAAGCATTTGGTTGAAAACCCAACTGTGTAGAGACGTAGCATGCTACGTTTCTACATTAAACAAGAGTGCAAAAGTCAATTTTATGAAAAAAAAACCACAGATGGACACAGATGTAGGCGTAAGCCGTGCCGTAGGCTACACTAGTTATTTATCTGCGTTTATCTGAGTGCATCTGCGGTTCTAAATATCCATTAATCATACTTTTGCAAGAAGTTTATTGATTAATCCTTGACAGCAATGCCTACAGGACAAGCAACGTTTGTCCCCCCTAACCCACAATAGCCATTGGGGTTTTTCGCCAGATACTGCTGATGGTAATCTTCTGCGTAATAAAACTCAGGAGCATCCAGAATTTCAGTACTAATCTTTCCATAACCTGAGGCGGTTAGGGCTTGCTGATAAGCGTCCCGCGAGGCTTCTGCTTGGTTCCTTTGTTCTTCTGAATACACGTAAATCCCTGAACGGTACTGAGTACCCACGTCGTTACCTTGACGCATTCCTTGGGTGGGATCGTGGTTTTCCCAGAAGACTTTGAGTAATTCAGAATAACTTATGACCTCCGGGTCAAAGACGACAAGCACCACTTCATTATGACCTGTGCGTCCGCTACACACTTCTTTATAGGTGGGGTTGGGCGTTATTCCAGCCGCGTAACCCACTGCTGTGCTGAAAACTCCCTCAAGTTGCCAGAATTTACGTTCTGCACCCCAAAAGCACCCCATGCCAAAAACCGCCACTTCCATACCTCCTGGATATGGGGGCTTGAGTGAATTACCGTTCACATAGTGACGCTGAGGTACTGGCATTTCTTCTGCCCGTCCTGGCAAAGCTTCCTCAGGAGTGGGTAGGGTTAATTTTTTACCAAATCCGAATAGTACCATTGATTTTTACTTTGATTTCTCATAAATACGTTTACCTTACTTAACATTGTAAATATTTTGGAATCTATTTGTCCTATATTGTCAACTTCCAGCACGGAAAATCTCTTCAGCCATCAGTTTTAACTCCAGAGAATTTTCCAAACAGGCAAGGAGCGTGCAACTATCGGTTAACTGAGATCTTGTAAGAGTTGCAACAGTGAGGAGGCTCAGCCTCCAAACCCTCGTTACCAGGTTGAACTTAGTAACGAGATATTAGAGCCTCTGGCTCTTGTTGCGTGGAAGATCTGAGTTAATGAACTAGTGTTCATCTGTGTCCATCTGTGTCCATCTGTGGTTTTTAACATCTATTCATCATGCTTTTGCAAGAATTTACTCAATAATTCAATTTTTGACTACCCAATTGCAGATTGCCGTTATAAAGGAAGACAAAGGGGGATCATCCTAAACCGGAGCAGGCTCAGAAACAACCGCTACACACGCATGTACTAAAGGTAACAATGGACCAAGTTGCTCTTGCCCATTAACAGCTAAATCACTATGACATAGATAAACTCTTTGGGACACACGGGAAAGCAAATCTGCCAGAATTGTTCGTAGTCGTTGTTCTTCTGCCGATTGTTCATCTTCTACTGTCCAAGGTGCGCCCCGCCTTTCTTGAAGAAAGAATGGCGCACCGAACAAAGTTGCTGCACCGCCTTTTGCCCACAAAGGCGAACCCGCATCCAACCAGAAATGCCAACGGTGCGATCGCCTGCTTGAGCGATACTGGAAGATAGTAGCCAATGTGACAGCGTTTGCTTGAGGTCCTAGAGGACGAACAGGGTATGGGTTGGCGGTAATGGTGCCACGCCGCAGCAGTTGTATGAACTCGGCAATTGTTTCATGTGATGACTGAGAAACATTTCTTCTCTGGGCGTCTTTGTGTTCTCGCGTTGCCGTGTCCGTATATGTATGGGTTTGCCGCAATCTAGTATCAATTTCCCAGTAGTGTTGAGCAGTTTCCAGTAATTCCCGCAGTGCTGCCAATTGGTCATAAGCGAGATTGCTGCCATTCCACAAAAAGCGCTGAATTGCCCTGTCTAAAAGAGAAATGGGGCTGGGTATCAAACGCATCTCCTGCTGCGCTCTCTGCTCTTCTAACCACTGCAATATTTCACTATAAGCCGTAGTAGCTGCATATCCGAGTCTATCCCAACGGTCAAAGGCTGTTACGGGCAGCAAATTGGGTTTATCTGGATGCGGCACAAAGCAGTAATCTGCTATTAATCCCGCCCTGACGGGGTCAATGTGCGGGAATGAGGGAGATGGGGGGGATGAGGGAGATGGGGGGGATGAGGGAGGGAGGGAGATGAGGGAGTGAGGGAGGGAGGGAGATGAGGGAGATGAGGAAGATGAGGGAGAAACTTCTAATTTTGAATTTTGAATTTTGAATTTTGAATTTATTTCTTCCCCTGCTTCCCCTACTGGAGAAACTCTGCGACTCAACACAACCAACATCTGGGCTACAGCATCTCGATCCACTAAGCGTCCCAAGCCAGGATAAACGAAGGCAAGGACGGTGAGCAATCCTCTGATGATAGGCGAACTTATCAGGGGGCGTTGGTCGTTGAGAGGCTGTACTGGGATATTTTGCTTGGTGAGGATTTCTGTGAGGGTGTAACGGGCGATCGCATCCAAACCTGGTGCAATGATCGCCACTTCGTTCGGCTGTACACCCCCAAGTTTTACGGCTTTAACAATCACCTCACCCGTTTGCCGTAATAATTGAGCGCGGGAGGTTGTTTGAATTGCCTGCACTGTCTGTGGTAAGCTCAAGCCAAATGTCTGTTCTGTAATCAGCTCCAACATTGGTGTCGTTAAGCTATCGGAAAGACATGAAAAAGCAGGCTGAGTTAAAGTTTCTTGCTGACAAACTGTTGATAGTCCTTCCAAGTAGTTGGGGTCGGCTCCGAGTCCCAAACGCACCACACTATCAGGATTGTAGCTAAACGCTGCAACTGCACTGCCCTTTAGGAGCAACTCAAATAGATGACGCGATAGGGCAGGGTAATCTTGCACGTCATCAGCCAGCAATGCCTGATAGCGTTTTGTGAGCTGTTGCTGGTAAATCGGGTTTGGTAACAGGTATGTGCCGTAAAGTTCGGTAATAATTCCATATGTCAGGAATCCCCTTTGCAAACACCAGTTACGCCAATTTACTAGCAAAGATCCTATAAATTCTGGTTCTAGGTTTATGTTATTCTCGTCTTGTGCTATGGCATTTACCAAAACATTGCCAATTCTCTCACAAGCTGTGCCACTGTAAGCCGCTAATTGCAGTAAATCCAAGATGCGGCGTACCAATCGGTACTCATTCTCTCCCGCGCGACGCAAAGTTTCCTCGTCCAATTGGGAACGCCACAGCTTCGTTGCTAGTTCCTGTTCAGTTTCTGGACGCAGTCGTACTGGAAATTGCGCCTTCAACTTCAACGACTCAATCAGCAAAGGCCAAAATAAAATAACTTCATCCTGAATAAAACCTAAAGGTGTCTTGCAACGTACTGGATATTTTCCCTCAGTTGCCGTGACAATTCTATCCGCCAAATCTCGGCGATTTTCGTCATTAGCAGCCAAAGCTAAGACCCCTGGTTCTGTTTGATGAAGATACAAGCGTTTTAGTATAATCTCGCTATTTTTTTGTCCTCGATTTTTCGTATAATATGACTCTTTAGCGCCACTTTCACTGAGTACCCAATTACAGAACTGCTTCACCAAGCGAGCAGTCTTACCGCTGCGGCTAGGTCCTGTTATCCAAAGGAAATCAGAATTCACAAATTATCTCCTTGGAGATTTGTTAATATACTTCGTACGTTAACTTATGTTTAAGACTCTTAAAACAATGCTGGATTATTGCCTACAATGATTAGTTCTGTTTTTCGTCAAAAAATATACCCCTTTTTAGTAAGAGCTTACCAGTGGTACTTACGCACATCAGAGCGTTCTCTGGATCAAGCTTACACAGAGGCATTGCAGATTAAGGCGATAGAAGACGAACATTTTAATGGTAATAAAATAGACTTTGACTCAACCAGGTATAGCCGCAGTGTTATGGATTATTTTGAGTCAGACGTCAAAAAACACTTGAAAATTATCCGAATGCGGCTAACAGAGTTTAAGGCAAGTCGTTTGTTTCTGAACGATAAGAATGAAAAAGCCGCAAGGGAATTTGGTATAGAGTATCCGCACCTTTCCTTGATTCTAGAAAAGCTCAAATTCATTGATGAAGTCACAGGAAAATATAAATTTGACGAAATTCATACCAATGATTCAAAAGTTGCAAACAATAGCTTAACAATAGTAGAACCCTCAAGAAATCAATTAAAACAACCAAATTTATCAGTCCCAAAATTAAATAGTCAATCAGTTACAAGTAAAACAAATACAACAGGAGTCCTACCGCGTTCGATTTTTAATACCTTTACTCGTCTGCAAATTGAGTTAGATCCCAAAGCAGAACAAGATGTTGTTAAAAATTTCCGTACTACACAAAGAAGAACAATAATATCTGTTAGATTTATTCTTCTGCTCATCATAGTTCCTATTCTGACTCATCAATTGTCAAAAGCCTTGGTTGTAGGACCAATTGTTGACCGATTCTTTGATAGAAATTCTGAAAAAACGACAGTTTTCCTCAATTATGAAATGGAAGAGGAAGCACTACAAGAACTAGAAAGATTTGAAGAAAGAATAAAATTTAATAACTTACTTGGCACTAGCGAATTACTGTCTCCTGAGCAACTGGAAAGTGAGGTAAAAACAAAGGCTCGTGAGATTGCTGAAGAGTTTCGTGGCGCGAGTTCTAATGCTATTAAAAACGTTTTTGCAGATATATTGTCGGTCGTGACTTTCACCTGGCTTTTACTCACTAGCAAACGAGAAATCGCGGTACTCAAAGACTTCTTTGACCATGTCGTCTATGGTTTGAGTGATAGTGCCAAGGCATTTATTATCATTTTGTTCACGGATATTTTTGTCGGTTTCCACTCTCCTCATGGTTGGGAAGTCATTCTAGATGGGATTTCGCGCCATTGGGGATTACCAGCAAATCACGATTTCATTTTCTTATTTATCGCCACGTTTCCGGTAATTTTAGATACGATCTTCAAATACTGGATATTCCGGTACTTAAATCGCATATCGCCTTCTGCTGTTGCTACATATCACAACATGAATGAGTGATGAAATGGGTTAGTGGTTAATCGTTAAGGGTAGGATGTAGGCAATTTTTATCACACCCTACACTTAATAAATAATCACCAGTAGCCAGCCACTAACTCTCAATGTATGAAAAAGACACTTGCAGCCATCTTCATTAGCCTTCCTATAGTTCCTGCAATCCTGTTATTACCTATGCAACCTTTGGGGCATTTAGCACTGAGTAGGTTGGAGTGTAGGGTGACAAAGTGGGAATTACCAGTATCCTCTCAAACACAATTACAGGATAGCAATGTTCAACAGCAAGCAGCGCAACCTCCATTGCTACCTATCCAAAAGCCACCGTTTCCTTGTTGCAAGGGCGATAGTTCGTGTCTCGATAACCAATTATGGGGCGAAAACGGTCAAGCACCAGATAAAAAGGCTTTGTTGGCGGCTGTTGAGAAAAGTTTACAATATCTGTTTTCTAGCAACGCAGCTGCGGCGTATCAACGGTATCAGGTGGGGGAAATTACAAACGTTGATGTGATCAAAAGTTTGCAAAGATTCCGGGAACTGGTACTTAAGTCTAAATCAGCCGCCGAACTTAATGCAGCGATCGCCAAGGAATTTGTCTTTTATCAGTCGGTGGGGAGAGACAAGAAAGGTTCGGTGTTGTTTACCGCGTATTATGAACCAATTTATGCTGCTAGTCGCGTTCCCACAGCAGAATATCGCTATCCTGTTTATCGCTTACCACCTGACATTGACTCATGGCAAAAACCTCATCCTACACGCTTGCAACTAGAAGGAGCTGATGGTTTGCAAGGATCAAAAGGTCGGTTGCGCGGGTTAGAGTTGTTTTGGTTTCGCGATCGCCTCGAACCATACCAAGTGCAAATTCAAGGTTCGGCTAAACTTCAGCTTCCTGATGGGACTCAAACAACAATAGGTTATGCCGGTAACACCGCTTACAACTACAAGAGCATTGGGCGAGAACTGGCGAACGATGGTAAGTTACAGCTTGAAGGTCTGACTATGCCCAAGATCCTCGACTATTTTCAAAAGTATCCACAACAGTTAAATGTTTATATCCCTCGCGATCCCAGCTTTGTGTTTTTTCAAGAAAACCATGGTGCGCCAGCACAAGGTTCGATTAGAGTACCGCTGACACCAGAACGCTCAATAGCAACAGATAAATCCCTTATGCCCCCTGGTGCTTTGGCGTTGATTCGCGCTCCTTTCCCTTTTGTCAATAATTTTTCCGGACAGATGGAGCATCGTATTGTAAGTAGATATGTTCTTGATCAAGATACTGGAGGTGCGATTAAAGGCGCGGGAAGAGTAGATTATTTTCTAGGTTCTGGTAAAGTGGCGGGCGATCGCGCTGGCGTGACTGTTAGTTATGGGCAGTTATATTATTTATTACTTAAAAAATGAGGAATAACGAAGAACAATTTCATCCTTGTTAAGGATAGGAACCTTGCCTGTTTCGCTAGATCATTGAAAACAACTATAAAAGTTCTGCGCAAGGAGACTTTGTTTGTTTACCGATGACTTTAGTCATTGGTTGTCCAAAAATATCACATCTATAATAAAGGGGCAACCATATTTATATATAAAATTTAAATTAATTATTTAAACTTATGTTTATATAATTGATTCATAATTTTCATAAAATTCATACAATGAATAGGGTATTTTAATTTTTTTCATAGATTAATGCTACAATAGCCAACTCCTACTACTGTTATAACTTTCAGTTCTAAGCACTGTTTAAGCTTGTGAAAATTAAATAAAGCTAACATGATATAATATCAAGTTTGCTTAAAATCTCAGTCTAAATAACTTTAGTTTGAAGCTGGAACTACAAAAATTTCTCTGGCGTCATACGTACCTGGTGTTAGCGATCCAACCAAATCCGGCTCATCTTTGCCAAACGACAAAATAGTGCCAAAGCGAGTGTACGTTTCCCAGGGTTGGCAATTTTACGAATTATTGTATGTAAATCTGAAATACTGTCCTTTCAGTTTGTATGTAAGTATATTCCTACCGATGTGAGATACAATACTTATTTCTCACAATATATTAATTACGTTAATCACGGGGTTTTAAAGTGTTCAGAATATTAGTTGATGCTGACTTAGTATTAGAGGCTTTAATGAATCGTAACGGGTGTGTCGCAGAAGTCAGCGAATTATTAGATAGAGTGCATCCGTTGATTCAAATGTATGTAACAGATCTTGGTTGGCAAAAAATATATACATATGCAAGCCGTTTGCGAAATACAAAGATTGCTGAGATAGTCCTTAATTGGTTGCAAGAAAAAATCCAAATTTGTACTGTAGATCAGAGTATTATTCAGCAAGCCCGCTCTTCACCTATTAAGGATTTTGAATCTGCTGTAGAGCTAGTTTGTGCTACTGATAAACAATTAGATGCAATTGTCACTCACAACAACGATGATTTTGCCGAAGTACCAAGTAAGTTTTGGGTTTGGTCAGTCGCAGAATTGTGGGTGCGTGCCAATTTAGAAAACCAACTGCGTACAACTAAGTCTATTTCTTAGCAATTGCAAATATAGGGCTTCTCGTTTTAATGAAGTACTAATTTATTTGTGTAGCCTCCGGCACGGCTTACGCCTACATCTGTGTCCATCTGTGGTTCCTATTTCCTGATGTGATGTATTGCAACTCAACCCCCGAACCACTATATGACTTACAGACACGCAAAGCCAAGCCTGAAACTCCGACTCAAGAAGCACAAAATGAATAAAAGCAATATTGACAACTATGTCATTTGATAGCTGTATACAAATTAAAAAAGCAACAAGTTATATAGCGTTTTTCAATGATTAGACCACAAATGGTAGGGTGGGCATTGCCCGTAAAAATCCATGTGGTATCGATTTGAGATATTGGTGAGCAGTGCCCAGCTTACAGAAAATCGCTCTCCAGCAACGTAACTAAGTAAGCACGAAAAAAACTCTAAGGAATTCGTTCAAATTAGGGGTAGCAAACCTTTCATGATTTTTTTCCAAAAGACTTTCAATTCAGGCTTGCTACACAATTGACCACATCATGCTACTGTACGCTAACATCCATACTGTACTTCAAAGCACCATTGCCACTGTTTTGTTGGGTGACATTCGTGCCAGGACCACTGAGTTCTACGCTGACGGAAGATGATGGAGGATTATAACGGGCTGAAATTTCAACCTTTTGTTCTCCAACCGAAAGATAAGGTGACAAATCAATATTGACGTTTTTGTCGTTGCTGATTTGTTTAACAACTTTACCATTAACAGTAATCTCACCTGTCATTTGAGCGCCTGATGTATTGATGCTCAAGATATGGGGTTTACTGAGATTAGCCGCACTTAGAGTGAGTGAGCTTTTTTGATATGCGAAGGAATCACCCGAACTAGAGTGCTGGCTAGTAAATGTCCTAGATCTATTCATATCACTACTACTACCTGATGAAATAACAACGGAAGAATCTTGGCTGCTTTCGTCTTCATCGTCGTCTGTGGGAACAACAAAAGAATCTTGGCTGCTTTCGTCGTCACTGTCGTTTGTAGGAACAACAACAGAGGAAGTGCTGTGTCTGCTGTGTCTGCTGTGGCTGTTACCACCGTCTGTCTGAATAACAACAGAGGAACTGCTCTGGTTGCTGTGGCTGTTACCATTGTCTGTCTGAACAACAACAGAGGAAGTACTCTGGTTGCTACGGACAAAAGTTTGTGCTACAGCTGTGCTTACAGTTACAAGAACTAGGCAACCTGCAAGAATCACTAATTTACTCATGATGACATAACCAGATTTAGGAAACAGCAGGTACCAGGGCAAACCAACTGATTTATTTGTTTGTTAAATTTCCTCTACCTGCTGAATGCTGAAAAAAGAAGTTGGGCGAAAAGAAAAATTTGAGTTAGTGCTGTGAACTTAACAAAAAAAATTCGCCAAAGAAAAGTTGTCCCTAGCAATGAAGCCGAAGTTCCCGCCTGCTAGGGACTTCGGATAGCTGAAATTACTGGTGAGCAGTTTCTAGGACTATGTTACCTAGTACCTAAAACCTAGGTGCTCTTGGTGATTTAACGTGTACGGGAACGTTGACATCAACTTCAATGTTTTTTACAGGATCATAACCCTTGCGGTTACCACCTTGAATGCTTTGGTTGACAGTGCGACGTTGTTCGCAGCGACCATTATTCACACAAACTTGGGTTGCTGTACTAGTAGCACTGTTACCGCTACAATTTGGACTAAATTGGCGATTAACTCTTGTAGATTGCTGTGCTTCTCTAGAAATCGATATTTGTGTTCCAGCACTAACACCTACACATCCTGCTGATGCAGAAGGGGTTAAGGAAGGAATAAACAAGGGGGATACAGCCGTCAGAGAGAACAAGCCGAGAGAAAGTAATTTGGATTTCATGTATGCATCCTTAGAATTATTGACAAGTTGTTGTAGTTGTGGAGCTGTAAGTACTATTTCCGCGATTAGAGCCACTGCGTACAGTGCTGTTTTTAACTACTCTTCTGCCGTTACAAATGTTTTGTGTTGTGCGAGGATATCTCAAACTCCGGAGACGCCGTTCTAGAGTGCTTTGTTGAATCTGCCTTCTAGAACTAGGTAAACGCGAAGGATAGGTGGTTCTGTTAGTAGGACTTCTCCTAATGGTGATACCACCGTCCTGATCGATTGTTACCCTGCTGTTACTACCTTGAACATAAACGTCATTGTCATTGTCATAGTCATAGTCATTGGCAATAGCAATTCCAGCAGGTAATCCAATCAGCGCAGAGAGTACTACTACTAATGAAATTATTTGTCTGGCAGGCATGGCTTAATTCCTCTCTTCGTAAAAAACAACCGACTTTTACATAGCAAGCTAGGAAATCGGTAAAACCTCTGTTAACTCCTCACCTATAACACACCACCGCACTGCGAACAGACACTGGCAATTTTTTGCAAGCTGGTGAGTCATTTGGCGTTGCTTTGTTAATACAGAAAGCAACGCCCAATGGTTGATTAGCCGGAACCCTCATGTATCTCGGAAGTTAAACTCATCAGAAGTTTGGCAGATGTGTAGCCCAACACGAACAGTCAATTGAAACAGCAAAAACACAGACTAGTACAGCACGGCTTAACGGGGGGAATAACGCACTTTATATTGTCTATTTTGTTGCCGCTGCTCGCTTCGTTGAGAAGCATACTGGTCAACAACACTGTTGTCGAAAGCGGCACCATTTTGGTCTATGCGCTGATTGGCATTTTGTCTTCCAGAATTGGGGTAACCCGCTCTTTGCTGAATGCTTCTTTGATCAGCTTTCTGATTGACTCGGCTATTTTCACCACCAACAGCAGCATTTTGATTAATTTCTTGCCGAGTAACGGCTTCGCCTGCGAAAGCTGCAGTTGGCATTATCATCACAGCAGCAGCTAGGAGAGCCAGGCTATAGGTTTTCTTCACCATACTATTTTTGTCTCAAATTATGATTGGATTGAGCAAACAGAACTGGCGTTGCTTGAATAGGAAAGAGGTTCACTGATAGCAAAGATTCAACAACGCCTTTGTACGAAATCAATGATGATTAGCGACGACCAGCATTTTGGCTCTGGTTGTTGTTGGTGCGACCGACTTGGTCAGTGTTAGAACCATCGGTTGCCGCACCATTTTGAACAGTACCTTGGCGAGCATCTTGACGTTGGTTAACTTTGCCACTGCTACCGTAACGCTGACCGTAGCGGCCGTAGCCAGGGCGAGAGTTTCTCTGATTTTGCACTTGGCGGCTGTTGGTTGTCGAAGTTTGAACTGTAGAACTACCGTTGACAGCAGCACCATTTTGCTCAGTGTATTGGTCAACGCTTTGTGATTGACCTGCGAATGCAGCGGTGGGAGCAATCATCAAACCAGCAGCCAGCAAACCGAAAGCGATAGATTTGTTCAACATTTTGATAGACCTTGTTAGTTGTGTGTGTGTTGTGAAAGTTATGTGTTGTTGTCAGGCAATGGCGTTGCGTTTATACCTTTGACTGTGCAACGCCTTTGCACGAAATCAATGATGATTAGCGACCACGAGAATTTTGGCTCTGGTTGTTGTTGGTGCGACCGAATTGGTCAGTGTTAGAACCATCGGTTGCCGCACCATTTTGAACGGTACCTTGGCGAGCATCTTGACGTTGGTTAACTTTGCCACTGCTACCGTAACGCTGACCGTAGCGGCCGTAGCCAGGGCGAGAGTTTCTCTGATTTTGCACTTGGCGGCTGTTGGTTGTGGAGGTTTGAACCGTAGAACTACCGTTGACAGCAGCACCATTTTGCTCAGTGTATTGGTCAACGCTCTGTGATTGACCTGCGAATGCAGCGGTGGGAGCAATCATCAAACCAGCAGCCAGCAAACCGAAAGCGATAGATTTGTTCAACATTTTGATGGACCTTGTTAGTTGTGTGTGTGTTGTGAAAGTTATGTGTTGTAGTCAGGCAAGGGCGTTGCGTTTATACCTTTGACTGTGCAACGCCTTTGCACGAAATCAATGATGATTAGCGACGACCAGCATTTTGGCTCTGGTTGTTGTTGGTGCGACCGACTTGGTCAGTGTTAGAACCATCGGTTGCCGCACCATTTTGAACAGTACCTTGGCGAGCATCTTGACGTTGGTTAACTTTGCCACTGCTACCGTAACGCTGACCGTAGCGACCGTAGCCAGGGCGAGAGTTTCTCTGATTTTGCACTTGGCGGCTGTTGGTTGTCGAAGTTTGAACCGTAGAACTACCGTTGACAGCAGCACCATTTTGCTCAGTGTATTGGTCAACGCTCTGTGATTGACCTGCGAATGCAGCGGTGGGAGCAATCATCAAACCAGCAGCCAGCAAACCGAAAGCGATAGATTTGTTCAACATTTTGATGGACCTTGTTAGTTGTGTGTGTGTTGTGAAAGTTATGTGTTGTAGTCAGGCAAGGGCGTTGCGTTTATACCTTTGACTGTGCAACGCCTTTGCACGAAATCAATGATGATTAGCGACGACCAGCATTTTGGCTCTGGTTGTTGTTGGTGCGACCGACTTGGTCAGTGTTAGAACCATCGGTTGCCGCACCATTTTGAACAGTACCTTGGCGAGCATCTTGACGTTGGTTAACTTTGCCACTGCTACCGTAACGCTGACCGTAGCGGCCGTAGCCAGGGCGAGAGTTTCTCTGATTTTGCACTTGGCGGCTGTTGGTTGTCGAAGTTTGAACTGTAGAACTACCGTTGACAGCAGCACCATTTTGCTCAGTGTATTGGTCAACGCTTTGTGATTGACCTGCGAATGCAGCGGTGGGAGCAATCATCAAACCAGCAGCCAGCAAACCGAAAGCGATAGATTTGTTCAACATTTTGATTGACCTTGTTAGTTGTGTGTGTGTTGTGAAAATTATGTGTTGTAAGAAGGGAAGGGCGTTGCGCTTGTTGCTTTGACGATGCAACGCCTTTGCACGAAATCAATGATGATTAGCGATAGCGACGGTAGCTACGATCACGACCGGAAGCATTTTGGCTCTGGTTGTTGTTGGTTTCGCTGTATTGGTCAGTGCTAGAACCATCAACAGCCGCACCATTTTGAACGGTGGTTTGGCGAGCATCTTGACCTTGGCGAACATTGCGATCGCGACCGTAGTCGCGGTAGTTGCCACGACCGTTTCTCTGATTTTGCACTTGGCGGCTGTTGGTTGTGGAGGTTTGAACCGTAGAACTACCGTTGGTAGCAGCACCATTTTGCTCAGTGTACTGGTCAACGCTCTGGGATTGTTGCGCAAATGCAGCGGTAGGAGCAATCATCAAACCAGCAGCCAGCAAACCGAAAGCAATAGATTTGTTTAACATTTTGATGTAACCTCGTTAGCTGTGTGTGTTGTTTTAGTGTTTTGTTGTTTTTGGTGAGAGTGAACACCTTTGTTTCCGTAGCTAGGTATTTAGATGTGTCTTTACCTCTAGGAGTTCCTTCGGGTGTTTCTCTTTTTGTTTTTTGTTTTCCTATTGAGAGCTACATAATCGAATCGCATCATTTCGGATTTCTCTTTTGAGATTTTTGAAAAATTGCGCTTGCGCTTCATCTGCTCTCTAGTTCACCCTCCCCCCCCAGAGATTACTCAAGATAGAGGTGAACTCTATACTTAACTGTTTTAACCAAAGAATTTGGGTGCGTCAAGAGCTAAGCTGAAATTTTTAGGCAAAATTTTTTGAGCATAAATTTTTTTTGGTGTTAAAATCTACGGCTAAAGGTTAGATATATACGCTGTAACTGTGAAAAAGGCAAAACCACGGATAGCATTTCTACGTGAAAAAGCAGGGCTAACGCAGCTCGAGCTTTCGCGCCTCGTAGGCGTGACCGAAAGTACCATTCAGAACTGGGAAAGCGGAAGGACTGGGACAGAACACATTGAGAGAATCATTAGGTTTTGCAAAGCTCTGAATTGCCAAGTGGAAGATTTAATTGATTACGTAAGCGATTCAGCCCAAGAGCCTGCTGCAAAACTTACCTCACTCAGCGAGATCCATCATTTATTGGGGACTGACGAACCTTCCCTAACTCCTCGCCCTAATTCTGAAGTTGCTCAAAAGCAGCAAGTTAGTCATTAGTCAGGAGTTAAGAGTCAAGAGTCATCAGTTATTATTTCTCTCCCCCCTCCCCCCCACAGCCCCCAATCCCTGAGGGAAGCCCAAGCCCCCACCTCCCTATCGCCTTATCTTCCCCCACTCCCCTAGCTTGCTGCCATAAAGTATCTACCGTCACAAATTGATAGCCCTGTTGTATGAGTTGAGGAATGAGTATTGCTGTTGTTGCGGCAATATCTTGTCCGCCGCAAGCACCGTCATGCAACACAATCAGTGAGCCATTACAGACTTGCTGGAGAATTCGCTGCACGACTGTGGCTACTCCCGGTCTTACCCAGTCCTCCGGTACAACACTCCACATCACGGGTCGATAATTCCACTGGTTCAGGAGTTTTAATGTTGTAGGTGTAAACAAACCGTTGGGAGGACGGACATCACGTACTTTTTCGGGTGCAAGATCACAGGCATTGTAGATAGCAGCTTGGGTTTTTTCTAAACTGTGCTTAAGTTCCATTGGGGAGAGCATGGGAAAATTTTGATGGTCATACCCATGTAACCCAATCCAATGCCCGCGATCGCACACCTCTTTAGCTAGACTTGGTGAACGGTTGACACAAGCACCTAACCAGAAGAAACTAGCTGTGATGTTGTAACGGTCTAAAACTTTCAACAGTTCGGGCGTGTATTGAGGATGGGGACCATCATCAAACGTCAATGCGATCATTTTGGAATTTGCATCACCACACCAAAGGCAGTTAGGAAACGTTGGTTTGAGGATGCGGTAGAAAATTGGAAATAGGGGAGCCAGTTGCATTTAGAGCCTACTTGCTGTTTTTCGTTTTATGTACTAGCACTGAAACCAAAGCTAAGTCATCTGTTGCCTATTTTTCAACTTCATCATATTCCGTGAAAAATATTAGCCATCCGCTTAAAGATCCAGGAACTTTATTGTAAATATTTATGAATATTCTATTTTTCAAATTCCCATTGTTCTGCTGCTTGTACGGCTACCTTAATCGCATTGTCAATCGCAACGTCTTTCTGTTCTAAAATCACTTCTTCACCAACTGTACGTTGAGCAACGACACCACACACGCAGCCTGCTCTAAAACCATACACCCCTGCCATTTTTAACAAAGTGCCACACTCCATTTCGTAGTTCAGCACGTTCAAAGACCGATATTCTTCTGTTATACCGCGTAGAGAGCGCAACAACTGTCGATTCATAAACTGAGTTCGCTCTTGTCCTTCATAGAATGTATCGACTGACGCAGTCACACCCATATAATGTTTCACCTTCAATTCCTGTGCAGCCTTTACCAAGGCTACCGTCACAAACGGATCGGCTGCTGCGGGATACTCAACAGGTGCAATATCGTTAGCGGCTCCTTGTCGGCATAAGGCAGCACTCGTAATTACGATGCTACCAACCGGTACGTGTTCTTGAATAGAGCCGCAAGTGCCGACGCGAATAATCAGCTTAATACCAAGTTGTATCAACTCATTAACAACAATAGTTGTGGATGGCGCTCCCATACCACTCGTGGCAGATAAAAGCGCTTTCCCGTTGGGCAGAATGCCTAGATAACTGTTCAACCCGCGATTTTCAGACAAAAGACGCACAGAGTGCAAATAGGACTGGGCAATGAGCCGTGCCCGTTCCGGATCACCGGATAATAAGGCAATGGTTGGCGATCGCTCTCCAAGGTCATCTTTTCCAAACCCGATATGATACAGCTTGCCATGAGTCATTTGAGATACTTATCACACCAGTTCACCATTTCCCAGAGTACATGAGCAACCCCTTCACGAGAGCGATAGCCGTGGTCTTCTAAAGGTAATACCACCAAGCGAACAGTTGCTCCGAGTCCCTTAAGCGCTTCATACAGCCGTTCCGTTTGTAGTGGATAAGTGCCAGCATTGCTATCTTTTTCCCCGTGAATCAGTAAAAGTGGCGCTTTGACTTTAGCAGCATGAGTAAAAGGAGACATATGAATGTAAGTCTGTTGTGCCTCCCAGAAATTGCGCTGCTCTCCTTGAAAGCCAAAAGGAGTCAGGGTACGGTTATAAGCGCCACTCCTGGCAATACCTATGCGGAATAAATCGGTCTGTGCTAGTAAATTTACGGTTGTAAAGGCACCATATGAGTGTCCGCCAATACCAATATGATTGGGGTCGGCAATGCCACGTCCTACCACATAGTCTACTGCAGCTTGCGCTCCAGCAATCAATTGCTCTACGTAAGTATCATTTGGCTCGGCATCACCTTCACCAATAATCGGCAAAGTGGGACCAGAAAGAACTGCATAGCCTTGAGTCAGCAGAAATAAAACAGAAGCACGGCTGGGACGGCTGAAAGTGTTTTCAGATTTCGTAATCTGTCCTGCAAATTCCTTATCTTTAAATTCCTCGGGATAAACCCAAAATAACATCGGCAAAGGACCATCTCGGCTAGGGTCATAACCAGCAGGGAGGTAGAGTTTAGCCGACAGTTGCACGCCATCTGAGCGCTGATATTTCACCAACTCACTCTCGACTCCAGCCAACTGAGGAGCAGGGTCTTGATAATGAGTCAGGGCAATGGGAACCTGATGATCGCGACGGTTAAACAGAAAATAATTCGGTGGCTCAGTTTGAGACTGGCGACGAGTAATCACAGTTTGTGCTTGATCATCCAGCACATAACAGATTTCCTCTAAGTAAGGATCTTGGCACTGCCATAAGCGGTGCGTCTCCCCTGTTTCCAAATCTAGGGAATCTAAAAACGGATATACGCCCTTGGGTGATACTCCTCGTCCGTTGAGGTAAATGACATTGCCTTGTGGTGCAAAACGTAGAACTCTATACCTGAATGGTCCTACAGTCATCAATGCTGACCCTGGGTCACTGTATTTATCTTCAGAACTACGGTCAAATAGCAGTTGCGGCGGTATTTCAGGCGCTTTGGGATAAATGCGCCAGATTCGCTCTTTGCGGGTATCGTACCATCGTTCCCAAACCAGGGCGACATCTTCTTTCCCCCAAGCAAGGCTATGGAAGCGATACTCGGATTGCCAGAGTTGGTTTGGTGTATCGCTAAAGGGAGCATTTAATTCAAACAAAGCATCCCGTTTGGCAACGTCACAAGTCGGATCACCCTCGTCTAAAGCTTCTATCCAACACAATGTCGCTTTTACATCGCTGCGCCAAGAGACTCCCCTTCGTCCTGTCCGCACTTCGTCAAATTTGGTTGTACGGCGCACAAAAAGTGGTACATCAGCAACCTCGTAGACTAATTTCCCTGCATCATCAACAACCTGAATTTTTTTAGGAAAATATGAGACGGGAACTTGGTAAGAAAACGGTCGCTGCAGCGTAGTAAGTAGAATGAATTTGCTGTCAGGAGAGGGTATGGCTTGATGAATAAGACTGCTAGATACCAACAAAGTGCGATGACCATCGAGCGTCACTTTCTCTAAAGTTGAGGTTAAGTAGTATTCAAGTAGCGCCTCATCGTGCGGATTTTGCAGTAGATTTGTATACGTCCGAGTTGGGCTTTTACCGTGCAAGTTTTCTTGAATTAGAGGTCCTGGAGGAACTACTGGTTCAGAAGGAGGCTCAGGGCGATCGCTCTCAATGAACTTGCAAATCAGTATCTCATCCGACAGCCAATAATACGGTTCTCCATACGCTGCGTTGAGAACTGGCTCTGTTAAGCGCCTGGTGGTGCAATCAGCAACATCCACAACCCACAGTTCTAGCCCTGTTGCTTGACTCAAGGTAAAGGCGAGTTTTTGACTATCAGGTGACCACCTTAAGAACCCAATTTGGGCGTTGTCAGGAAGCGCTATTGTTTTGCTTATTTCACCAGAGGCGATCGCCTTTATTCTCATAGTCCCGAAAGGGTTGTGGCGAGCAGGTGCGTTCGTTTTGGGATTAATGAATAATCCCGCCAAAGCAACTTCTACTTCTGCAAGTAAGGCGATCGGGAGCAACAAAGGCTTTTCTAACTCCACCATCCATTCCCTGTTAGGAGAGAGCAGAATTGTCGGTGGCGGTGGAGCATCGAGAATTTGGTTAATCGGTTCTGGGGGAGATTGCCAGAATTGTTCAATAATGGGGGGATTGGTGGGGAATTTGTCCATTTTGAGTCGGGTGTTGGCAAGCTCTTATTCCAAATTACCAACACCTGACTCAGAATACATCCTGAAATGGTCACTTTTCTACAGTGTACGGGGTGGACACAAAGCATGTAGTAGTTTGCAAACTTTACACCCCTACAGCCCCACATCCGACTAAGTACAGGATTTCACAAGTTCGTAACTTTTTTAAACGCAGAGGAACACCCTTGGTAGCGCATTCGTGACGCAGAGTCTCGCCAAATTTAATCCGCTACAAATTAATGAAATGCTGTACTAAGTTGTCATTGCGACTTCAACATCTTCTTCTATTTTGGGTTTAGCTTCCTGAAACTCCCGACCTAGTTGAGTTAGTTGTTTTTGGTTCATACACTTACGGACAGCGCTAAAAATTTCCCTTTCTTCTTCTTGTACGTGGTGCTGAACCGCTTTTTTTAGCTCACTCATTTTTGTTTTAAACTCAGATTCGGTCGGTTTGAGCACCTTGAGTTCTTCTAAAAGCGCTTTGGCTTGTTCGTGTTCTTCTTGGGCTTCTTGAGTATATTTTCTAGTTTCTTCATACTCTTGCATTGCTGGGTAGAAGACAAATTCTTCCGCTCTTGTGTGCAAGTTCAACATTTTGTAAATTTGATTAAAGTAATCATACAGTTTCGTGTTTTCAGCAGTTTCTATTTTTGCAAACAGTTGCTCAACTTGACGATGCTCAGCTTCAATTAATGAAAGGATGTCCTGAGTTCTAGCTGTAGTCATATCTGTTTACTCCTTGTACTGTAGGTAACATTTGGATACTTGTCACTATAGGTTTAGAACCATCTTGACTCACCAATTTCTGACAAACTTATAACCTCAGCCATAATTTCAACACTTTTTTCTCAACAGCCAAAAATCAAGCTAGTTAGCAATTGCCTTTCTTCTATACTCTTCCTTAAGGTTTTGAAATTTATTTCTTATGAAGGATGAATAAAAAATTTTGCAATGTTTCAATTAATATTATCGGCAAGAGAAATGGAAGGGATTTAAGAAATGAACATCATTGCATGGGTAGTTTTAGGGCTTTTAGCTGGTGCAATTGCTAAAGCTATCTATCCTGGTTATCAAGGTGGTGGAATTCTTGCTACTATCTTGTTGGGAATCGTTGGTGCTTTTATCGGTGGAAGTTTAGGAGTTCTTTTGGCTACTGGAAGACTAACCCTAACTGCTGCTAGTTTTAGCCTCCCTGGTTTGGCTTTAGCTGTTATCGGCGCACTGCTTGCTATCTTCATTTGGCATTCATTCGCTCGCAGAACTGTTTAATAATTAAAAATTGATTATAATTTGTAATTCGTAACTCGTAATTAGATTGGTCATTAAGAGTTACGAATTATTAGTTAATATATAAATCTTTTATTTTCAGCATATTATAATTCATTAGTATATTATTTTACTCAATATTGACTCACTTTCCAACTTGAGGAGTGGAGCAAGTAGATCAACTTATATAAATAACACAATCAGCAAAACAGCTAAGCTCAACTGCAAACCTTGCTGCCTTCTGTCCTGAGTTCCCTCTACCTTAGAAGGCAGGCTAGATAAATATTTGTCATAGAAATCACGCAGAAGGGAAGAGTGTTTCTTCACTTAATCTTTCTTGACTTAATCTTTCTTCACATAGTTGTGTTTATCGTAAATTAAAGGGTCTAAGACCCCTACGTCTATACGTAGTCTCAGTTTCAGTTGGGGTTTAAATCCCTGTCTGAAACGTCTTCAATGCGTGAATTTTGAATGAGCGAATTTTGAATTTTTAATTACCCCCCGGCACTCTCCTTCCCCCAAACCATTGCGGGGACTATAGGGAGGTTAATTTTCGTGTATCTTCATAGAGCAACGGTATGAAAAGGTAAATTTCTACTCCCAAAATACTTATTATTTTTTCAGCATTTTTATACAATTTTTGATAGTCCAAAAGCTAGATGAAGTTTCTGGTAGGTGAAGCAAAATAGAAAGTGAACAGAGATAAACAATACCAAATTTACAAGCCATGACAACTAACAAAGCAAGCAATTCCAACAACGCTGTGTCTACCTCCCAGCATGAGAGCAAAGAGGAACTCAATAAAAAAACCTCTGTGCAATTTGTCACCAGTGTTACAATCGGCGTTTTAACAATTATCCTTGTTGCTGCAAGTGCTTATTTCGGAATCATCCGCTTCTAATACTACTGATTGAACGTATGCCTAAAATTTTGGAGTAGCCATAGAAAATTGATTATGGCTACTCCAATTTTAAATATTCTTTGTTTTAGTGTATAAAACCGTCATGAGTGAGTTCGGTTAAGCTCACTTAGGAATAACAACAAGCTTGCTAAAGTAGTTTTTAGAAGTATAGTGAACTTTGCAATTTGCAGGTTACTACCGTGAATAATTTGTCAAATATCAACTCAGAATCTTTTGGCGAGGCTTCGGGAAACAACTTGCTGTGGCAGTATGTTCAATCTATGAGTCCACAGACAGTTACCCAACTTTCCAAGCCATCTTCTCCTGACGTGCTTCAGGCAATGGAACGTACTATTGTAAGTATGTTGGGAAACCTACCATCAGAAGACTTTAACGTACTCATTACCACCAATCGCGAAAATCTTGGAAGGCTACTAGCTGCTGCGACGATGAATGGTTACTTCCTGCGTAACGCGGAACAACTGATGGCTTTTGAAAAGTCTTTACAAGCAGCAGATGCTCATTCAGAGGATTAACAATCAAGCCATTTCGCAGCGCTTCAAATATATACGATTGAGGGAGCGATTGCCCAAGGGGCACTGGCGGAGCCAATCGCCAAAAAACAGCGATCGCCCCCTCACTTTTCATCAAACCTAGTCAACAGCTTTCTTTACCCTAGCTCTTTTTCACCTCCTGAGCCATTTTTCGGTAGTAGTCCATTTGAGGATTAGGACGACGCCGATAAGCGGTAGGGGTTTCAAGAGCTTTTGTAACTTCAGCTTCAATTTTTTCTTGTGTTGTCTCTCGTTTTATACCCTGTGCTGAATCAGGTTCTAGGAAATATCCAGAACCTGAATTGGAAAGTCCAAAGAGCTTACCGAAGAAACCAAAGATATTTCCCAGGAAATTAAAGATATTTCTCAAAACAACAGAGAAAAAAGCTGTAAGGCGAATAAAAGAATTCTGAAGAATTTGTGTTAAACGAGACATAGTATAGCCTCCCGTAGCTGCACATCTTTATTGTGACTTACTAAACTAAAGATGTGCAGCTATTTTTTTGTATATTGAGAAATTGTCTGGGTGGTTTGACAAACCAAGTTTCAACCAGATCGAGAGCCCAAAACTGGTCTAACAAAGTTTGTCGATTTGGGAGCCCCAGATTTTTAGTCTTCGTCAAGAGCCGGGAAAGCTTCTTCAAACCGCCACAATTCATTTTTATTTTTAACGAACCAAATACGAGTTTCTGGAGTTAATTGACTCCAAACTTTTTCAATGGGTATGTGGGGAGATGAATATTGATACTCTTGACCAAGCGCTTTCAAATTTTGTGCGACATCATCAGGAACGCCGAACTCTTTCCAATCAATTTCTCTGTGTATTCCAGATACTCCCTTACCAGGGTCGAAAATTAACTGTGCAGTTCTGATTAAGTCAGCGAAGTGTACTGGTCTGAGGTTATTTATCTCCTGAATCTGGAGTGATTCGTTATCCTTTTGAGACATCGTTACGTTCGTGGTGAAAATAGTTTGTCCATTGGACTTACCGCCAGAGATATTCACCTCGATGCTTCTAGTTTAGCGCAGAGTGAAAATTGAGTAGTAGTCAACTCCCTAAGAACGCAGTTGAGCTAATAGCACTGTAGGGTTCCAGTAAGCGCGAGTTGTTTGAATCTTACCAGCATCGTTAATTTCAAAAACTGTTATGCCCTCAAAGGTCACTGACTTGCCAGTTTTGCTAACACCCTCCATTGTCCATTTTACTGCTGCCTCATTGCCTGCGACGAAAATATGCTCTGTTGTTGGTTCCAGCTTCTCAAATGCGGCTTGCAATTGCCCAATAAACTCCCGAAACCCCTCATGGACTTTTGTTGGCGGATGTCCAACTGGATCGTAACTCACAGCATCTTCTGCAAAGTTTTCCACCCAGCCTGTTGGGTTCATTGTTGCAATGTTAGCAAAGTAGGAAGCAACAACAGCTTCGATAGCTTTTGAGTTATTCTCCGACATGGCAAAGATATTTACTGTTAACTGAAAATGGCTTCGGTTGGTTACTCATTTTCAATCAGAACTGTAACCGCAGCGACAGCTATTAACATTTCGTCATTTTTATCATTGAGCGCCTCAATTGCTTTACCCTGAACCACCATCCCCCCAGACTCAACGGTGAGAGTTTTGCGACCAAAAGGCAACACAGCCAAAACCTCGTCTTGTCGTACTTGCTCCGGGTAAGGCACTGCAACCTTGACTTCAACGATCATATCATCTGGATCACTCAAGCCAGCGACTTCCGAAATACCAGGCAAAGCATTGTGTGCGATCGCATTTCTCACAGCCCTCGCCGCTGCTACCGTTGGTTCCTGTCCATGCTGATCCACTCCCATCCCCATTTCAATAATTAAGCGTTTGCGTGCCACACTGACCTCTCATTGTAAAGTTTTCTTCTTCAAAGCCTACAAGATTTTTGCATTCATGTCTTGTAATGAAACTATATACACTTTCATTACAAGATATGCTAAGTCTCTACGCTGCTGTTGTACCCTTCAGATCCCCGACTTCTCTAAGAAGTCGGGGATCTTGTTTTTCACGAATCATTTAGGATTCCTATATGTGCCTACGCCGCTGTTGGCTTCAATGAAAATATTATGTAGTATATGTAATATAAAAAAGTTCTTTTTCGAGTCTGGAAATTATGAACCAGTATCGCTTCCAGCGGTCATTCTCAAAAGACCCAACCTTAAGCAGTCGCCTGTTTAACCTCCTAGAAGTTGTGTTTCCTGAAATTGGAATCAGCAATGCTGCAGAATGCGCGAGAAAGCTAGGTGCACCGTGGGAAGAGGCTTCGACCCCATTCATGCGCTTCCAGGATGATCTCGCTATCACTCATGTGGGAGTTGTGGAAATTCCCATGCAACTGATGGGCGAAATGGTGACAGTTGGAGGAATTCACGGAGTGTGTACGCGTCCTGAGTTCCGACGACGCGGCTATTACCGAGAAGTCATGCAAGAGGTGCTAGACTACTGCGACAAGCGATACAAAACTCTGGTACTAACCACAGCACAACCTGAATTATACGAACCGTTTGGCTTTCGCGTTGTCCAAGAACACGTTTTCATCTCAAAGTGCAATACTCTAGGCGGTACTCATGGCTTGCGATTGCTAAATACTAACAATATCGATGATGTCAAATTGTTACACAGACTTTTGGAGACACGCGAACCAGTCTCTCACATTCTGGGGATAGTAAAGGAGAAAGCCGTATTTTGCGTCAACGAAGGAAGCAACCCTCTGCACTATGCTGAAGACTTGGATCTCATCCTTTGCATAGAAATAGAAAATACGAAACTCAAGTTATTCGACTTGTTAGGAACAAAGATTTGTACTTTAGAGGACATCCTTAAAAGGATACCCCAACCTCTAACGGAAGTAGAAATCTATTTCAGCCCAGAACGCCTGAATGCTGAAGTTCAAGCATTTCCTCACCGACTCAATGGTGATTCGTTGCTAATGGTTCGCGGTGAATTTCCGCTGTTTGGGGAGAAGTTCATGCTACCACGTTCCACACGTTGCTGAACCTCTACAAATCTTGTGAAGCTGCGTTTTTAGGTGTTGCTAGCGCTGAATCAATGTAAGGTAACTTGAGCCAAAAATGAGACTCCCGTCTCTTCAGCTTTTTCAAGCTGGTTCTACAATAAACGCTAATGCAGATATCAAACCAATCGTACTGCTAAAGATGACCCGTCTAAGTACAAAGTGTGTACATACCATCTAGGTTTTCCCAAAGAGGTGAGGCAATTCGTTGCCTAAATTGAGGCATTTTGCTAAAACAATTTTAAATGCAAATATAATAAACCTCTCATCGCCCACAGTTGAAGTTTCATCACTTCCGTGGGGAAATTTTAAGTTCTGCGTTCTGTGTTATCCTCAGATTCATAGTTCTGTTGCCACCTCTATGTGGAACCAGTTTCCAATAGATGACGTCAAGAGTATACTCTTTTATACTGAAGCAGTGACGATGCAAAATCTGAACAACTCTGAAGTGCAGCAAGAAGCTATTGCAGTGGCAAAGGCAAGATGTAGACTGGTAGGTAGTCACTTATCGGTGCTACCTACAATGCTAGGGTCGCTTCAAGAGCTTCCACAGAACAAGAACACCCTGTTCGTGGCAGAAATAGGCGAAGATGTTTACAAGTTGAACCAGATGGTGAACAAGCTAACAACTGCTGGGATTGTCCACTGGGTAACTAACACCATATACAGGCAATATGCTAATTGTCACCCTCGCGATAAACCGTCTCTATTTCAATTCCTTATAGAGATTTATAAATAACCTTTCTACCCGATGAGTCAAGCCCGGATAGGCATTCCCAAAATCATACCATGTCCCATGATTCTTTGTACCATATCCGAACGAGAACTACTATAACCTCTATTGCTGAGCGACCCATTCATCAAATACCATTTATTAGCTATTCACCTAGTGGTGTTGGTATAGTTCATAAAGTTTTGCCTGTTTTGTTAGCAAAAGTTGACTCATTACCAGATGGGTTGGAAGCTATCATCGCCACCAGCGACCTACAGGGAATTGACCCAACCAATCACCGCCTTCTCGGTCATCTTGTCAGTGAAGAACTAGAAAACTTGGCAGAGTCGGGAAAAATTCCATCGCCACAAACAACGGGTGTCATTTTAGCAGGAGACCTTTACGCAAAGATAGATAAGCGTGGTGGTGTAGGAGATGTCCGTGAAGTTTGGCAAGCTTTTAGTCGCCGTTTTCGTTGGGTTGTTGGGGTAGGAGGAAACCACGACAGTTTTGGAAAAACACCACAGGAAATCCAAGCATTTCAAAATGGGCAAGATATCCATTATTTAGATGGCGATCTCACTTGTCTTGATGGAATTCGCATCGCCGGAATCTCAGGAATTATTGGTAAAACAACTAAACCTTTCCGTCGTTCTGAAGAAGATTTTAGAAAGCTTGTACAGGAATTACTCAACGAGTCACCAGACATTTTAATTCTGCATGAAGGTCCCAACGATGCAGAAGCTAGATTGATAGGGAATGAGTCAATTCGTGGCGAACTTACAAAAGGGAGTAATTTATTAGTTATTTGCGGTCATTCGCACTGGAGAGTACCAATGACAGCTATGCCCAAAGGAGTACAAGTGCTAAATGTAGATACTCGGGTTGTTGTCATGGCAAAGATGAAATCGTAGAGTTTTAGCAGATTGAGTATCCTTAGAGAGGATTAAACAACTCTGCCTGCGGTATGTGAGGAAGTTATCGTAAACAAATAGTCGTCTGGTCCTGAAAGGGTAAATGATTTGTGAACTCTACCCGTTTCAATTTCAGAAGGAGTGAATCCTAACTCACTCAAAGCATCTCGTGTCACAAAAACATCATCCACCATCAAATCAAAGGGCGCATTTGTCCCAGAAACGATCGCTTCTTTAGTCTTTCTCAACACTAAGTGCGTGCCTCCCCGTAATTCCAAAACCGCAAATTCTTCCGACTGAGTAACGTACCGTAGCCCTAACTTGAGGAAGAAATCGGTAGCGATTGAAACATCACTCACAGTTAATTTCACATGAGCGATCGCCACCGGAGGACGCTGATCAGTTTCTTTTGTTATTGTTTCTTTCAGTTGCATAATATTAATCCGAGAAAATGAGCGCGAATCTTAATTATTGGTAATTAAAAATTCAAGAACGAGATTATTTACCAATGTTCCTCGTTAGCATTAGCTTTAGCAGCTACCAATCGAACTAACTCAACATCTAAGCCTAACGCCTCAGATATTTGTTCGACAGTTGCACCTAAACTCAACATAAAAGGAACTGCTTCCAATTTACCTTCTAGTTTTCCTTCTGCTTTACCTTCTTGCTTACCTTCCTGCTTGGCTTCTTGATAAACTTTAGTTTGTTTTAACTCGCTAAATCCAAACATTTGCTCAATTTCCTCTCGACTTTTCAAAGGGAACTTATAGACAATAATCGTTTCTATCAATTCGAGAAATTCTCCTTGGGTGATTTCCGAGGTTATTTGTTGTCTGGCGAGGTTAATTAACTCCCTGGCTTTTGTGACTGCACTCTCCGAAGGCTCTATTACTAATTTAACAGTCTCAATACCAATCGACTGTTCTGCTGTGGAGTCCAATTCATCCAAATATATGCGCGTGACTCGTCCAGATGTGAGTAATTCTATATACCGTTCTGTTTCTCCTATATCAATACTGCGACTTGGATAAACTACCACTCCACGCCAATTGTTGGTAAGTTTGGTTTTATCAAGGTAAAGAAAGATTTCCGTAAACAAGCGAGAGTAGAATTTTTTATCGGGTTGAAATTGAACTTCGACGAAGTAGATGGGCGATGATGGATTACTTTTGGGGAGAAACACGCCATCGATGCGGAAAGCGAGTTGTTTGACTTCAACGGAGGAAAATTGGTAGGCGTTGGCGGTTTCGGGTGGTTAATTGATGAGTTCAAAGAAGATGCTGGGGAAGCTTTGGAATAGGCGGTAGAATATTGTGTCTGTTTTCACGCTAATTGATGCTGGATTGGTGGCGTAAGTTTTGATTTTACCAGAGTGCTTGGTGGTTGTGGAAGGGTGAGATTTAAGCAGGTGAAGAGATTGTCTATTTATTCATCAGTTCGAGGTTATTCTCATTTTTATGAGCGTTTACGGATTTTGCTTGTTGTGGGTGGGGGAGTTTGTGAAGGTTTTGAATGATGTGGGTTGAGGGTTGAGTGGGCGATTACATCTCATGCAAAGATAGGATTGATTGTGGGGGGGGGCTGCCTTATTTTTGAATTATATTAATTAAGAAACCCTTGCCAAGTCGGTGCCAATACTGCTGGATTCTGAAAAATTACAGGTAACCAAGAAGCTGCTGGAAATTCATCTTCTAGCTCTTGTAACTTTTCGCGTGCGTTCCGCATTGCAAGATATAAAGATTTTTGCTCAATTGCAAAAGCAATTAGGAAAGACTTCAAAAATTCATTGGCTACAACATCAGGAATTGGCTCCCGTATAACAATAATCGTGGGAAGAGATAATTTTCCCAAAGCAAGAGCAATTCCTAACCCATCACAAGAATTAAAAATTGCTAGTTTTAAACCTTTTTTAATAGCTGCTCTGAGAGATTTTTCTAATTGTTCAATCGTTATACTATTATTTGTAGGATTCTCATTAATATAAATTATGCCTGTGTCACCTTCGGTTTGACTATGACCAGCAAAAAGGAGAATGTCCCAACCAATGGAGCTCCGAAGGTGAGTCTTAAGTTCGCTGCGAGAGGGCTTGACAAGAAAAACGACTTCTGAATCATGTAAATTTTCGAAGTTTCTGGCTTGTGCCTCTAAATCGATGCCTTGACTATTACCGATAATCGTCAAGATTCTAACTTTTTTTCTTTGGGATCTTGCCTCTCCTGATAATTGGGAAATCTTATAGTATTCGGAGTGATATAAAGCTATCTCTGCAAAAGGATAATCTTCAAGAAAATCCCAGAGATGCCAAGGTAATCGCATTAGTACTTCATCGTCGGTTACAATTATCACCCTAATTTCTTTTGTTAGGTCTAATTGCGCTCGCAGTTGCCGCTCAATGTTGATGAAATTCTGAGTGTCGAGCCATTGGTTAATACTTTGGCGTAACTCTCGGCACAAGTCCCTAAAATCGTGGTAAGAGACATTTGTTATAGCTTCGTCGTCGATTTCAAATATACCATCATCTTCTATGGGTGAAGAACGCGAATGCATACGCCCGCACAAATTTAGGTAGAGTAATCGCCATTGCTTATACAGTGTCAGTAGTTCTGGCGCTGAGGGTAAGGAAATCGTAAATTGCATTAATAGGCTTTGACTTGCATCTCTAAGTTGAATCGTACCCCTTGGAAATCCATTGTTTAAGTCACCTATTCCTGGATGAATTATAACTGAATAAATATCTGTAAATTGTCTTTCTAAAGAAGTCTGGTCTGTTCTTTGGGTTATTTTTTTAATTATTTGTTTGAGAACTGGCAAATTTATATCGTCAACATTGAATTGCGTGTCCCACCCAGCTATTTTGCTGAATTCAGTTGCAGCACCTACAAAGTTATCACGAACAAAATATTTTATTCCACAACTGTAAACCAACAAAGGCTCAAACCCCGCTTCTATCAAAGGCTGCGCTAAAGTCTCCACTAACGAAGCAAGACGCAACACCTCCCCCATATCCTCCTGCTGCACTTTCTGACTCAACGCCTGCGCCAATTCCCGCGCCGCCTCATCCGGCTTGGTATACGCCAACGCCGTCCACTCCTGAGCTTGTGCTAAATCCTGCGTATCTGCGTCATCATCAGTCAATCGCTGTGCCACATAATCCAGCAAAAACTCCCCCAACTCATCTAATCGTTCTTGTCCAAATTCCCCTTTCAATTCCCGCAACAACAAATTGCGATCGCCAATATCCATCTCATACATCTCATAACCCACCTGACGACACAAACGCGACAGCAACACATGAGCTATAGTCGTCCAAGGGGCTTCGGGGACAAAGTTTGCCCAAATTTGGTAAAGTAAATCAGGTGTCAGTACCAAAGGAAACGCCGCATGACGAGCCAAGTTGCGGTGTGCTTCCCCAAACTGCTGGGCAAACCCTTCAACCCGTCGCTGGGCAATTCGCATTTCCCGCTCTTTGTTTGTGGTAGGCATCAAAAAACCTCAACTGACTTCCATCCCAAATTAAAGCCTAAATTAAATATTATCCCGTACCCAATTTCTAAAAGCTTGAATGGCTTGAGTTCTACCAGAAAGTTGACTCTGCTGGACGTATTGATTGACTAGCTCAATTATCGGAGTATTTGGAAAAGTAGGACTAGAATCTGACTCTATATATTTTCCAGCTTGCAAGACATTAATCTGTAACCCTTGTTTTCCGTATCGCCAAAGTTCTGGTACTCCCAAAATTTGGTAATTGTCCAATTGCGTGCGGGAAGTTAAATCAATTTCTATCGCTAAATCTGGGGGTGGCTCGACACTCATATCGAGGCGATTTTTACCGATAACTGCCGCTTGATTTTGAATGTAAAAACAGGCATCGGGTTCGACTGCTTGAGTCATGTGTTCATTTTTCAAAGTTGTCGAACCCAACGACTCAAACGCAATTTGTCGTGCCTCTAATAAAATTTTTACCATATCGCCAATAATTTCTTTGGCTTTTTCATGTTCGGGCAAAGGAACCATAATTTCTAAAAGTCCATGACTATAGGAAAGTCTGGCAGCACGATGTTCTCCCAATTCCGCCAGAATATTTTCAAATTGCTGCCAGCTAACGTCCTCAAGTAGCAGTTGCTGTCCCGGTTGAATCCTCAACTGTCTTAACTCTAATAGCATAAAGATTCATCCAACTCTTTTACTACAATATATCGACCCCGCAACACACTAATTGCCGCATTCATCCCCTGCGAACTCATTTCAAACATCGGCACAAAACGGGCAATTTCCCCAGCAGTAGTTTGCCGCCAGCATTCACTCGGCATTGGGTTGAGCCAAGCAAAATAACGCACCGACTGCTGTAACTGCTCAATCCATACCTTAGTATTATCAACCCGTTCTTGGTCAAAATTCCCCCGTGCTGCACCCGCATCGCTAACAATTAATACTGCCGCCCGTTCTCCAATTTCCTCCAACACTTCAGAAATATGCTTGGCATCAAGCATTGCAGGATGACGATATAAGTATTCATCTGGGTAGTCATGAAAATAGAATACATTAGTTGTTCTCAACCGCCCTCCCCGTTGTGCCGTTTCCACCAGCTGGCGCGATAAATCGTGAAACGGCACCATCGAGCCTTCTTGGTCAATTAGTAGTACCAAATCCGTGCGATTGGTACGTGGTGGCATCATCACAGGTTGCAGTAAAATACCCTCACGCCCAATTTTTGCCACCGTCGCCTCAACATCTAACTCTGTGGGTACTCCTTGGCGCACCGGACGACGCAGATAACGCCAGCATTGCTTCATTTGTCGCTTGGTAACAGGAAAATACTCTGTCAAAAGCATATAACGGGGGCGTTTCATCTCCCTATTCCCGCGACTACTCCGCACAGCTTGGACTGCTTGCACTGGTTCGGGGGTGATGCTGGGAGGTGCCTCTAAATCAGGTAAAGGTTCATCAAGTGAAGACTCCTCAGGAATTGATGTGTCATCTGAGGGAGCTTGTAAATTTTCCGGTGTCAGTAAATTGGAAGTATCATTTTTTGTGCTTTTCTCCTCTTTCCCTGACTCAGCTGGGGAATATCGCCACATCTGTTCAAACAACCGTCGAATTAGGCGATTTTCCTCCTCAGACTTTGCCCATAACATACAGCAAAGCTGCTCTAATTCCTGTCGATTACTGATACCAAAACCCGCCTGCACACTACGCAAAACCACCAGATATTCTTCAACCCCCAACGGTAAACCATGTCGCTGTCGTAGGGTGTTAAAAATTTCTAGTAGTGGTAGTTCTTCTAGTTCCATGATTTTTGCAAATACCGCAGATGGTCTTCCCATTTCTTCAACAAAACTTCTGGGAACGGGATTTCTCCCTCAAGCTGCTTTAACACCTCATCTTGAGGAAATTGACGTAACACCGCAAACCAATCAAGCAACTCACTGGTGCTAACTTTTTTACCAGCTTTACCTTTCTCCATTTTCTGCCGCAGTTCGCTAAAACGCTTCACCGCAGCTTCTACTAAATCGGAGGAAGATTTGGGGAAGTGGAACTTGACAATATTAGCTAATTGTGAATATGGAAACTGAATATAATAAAACAGACAACGCCGTAGGAAAGCATCAGGTAAATCCTTTTCATCGTTGCTGGTAACGAAGACGATGGGAGGGTAATTTGCTTTGACTTCTTCCCCCTTTTCTTCAATCGTAAACTGCTGCTCATCCAACTCTCGCAACAAATCATTGGGAAAGTCAATATCAGCTTTATCAATTTCATCAATTAATACTACAGTGCGTTTTTCATTTTTAAACGCACGTCCCAAAGGCCCCAATTTAATGTAATTATCTAAATTCTCAACTTTGGAATTGCTAGCTTTCCCCACACGAGAGAGTTGAGCATCATGCAAACGACCAACCGCATCGTAGGTGTAAAGCCCATCTTTTGCCCTGGTTGTAGACTTAATATACCAAGCTTCGTAAGGTAAGCCCAATTCGTAAGCTACTGCTTGCGCCAAGGTGGTTTTACCGCATCCAGGTTCACCTTTGAGCAATAAAGGGCGTTTTTCGAGGAAAATGGCGAGATTAACGGCTTTGATGAGTTCCTGTGATGGCAAGTAAGGAGAAAGCCCGTTTTTTTGGCAGTCTTGAGGTGAAATTGGCTTGCCACTATAATATTGTTTGCCATTGGTGGTGAGTACGCTTGCTAAATCAACCATTTCGCCAAGCCTCCTTCCCAACTATGACCACAGTGACAGCAAATTTCTTCATAAACAAATTCTGGAATACCGTTTTCCGACTTCTCTAACAATATTTTGGATGTTAACCCGATGGGTATTTGTATACTCTCCATCGCCGTCACCATATCAATCCAATCATCCAGCACATCTAGTGGAAATGGGCTGACGGGTGGTAAGTGCAAAGGTATTCGTGGGTACTCTGGTTCATCAAATTGCTTTGCCAGCAGGATGTTTGACTCACAAACGCTGCCGCTATTATCTACCAGAAACATTAATAAGTGTGTACTCCATTGAGTGGGAGGGCAATTTGCTTCCACTTGTGTCACCAGTGGTTCCCAGAACTCTTGCAACCACGCCCCTAGAACCTTTGGTGGCATATAATCCACAGTGTAAAAGATTAAAATTACATCTTGGGTGGAAAGGCGATCGCATATTTTGTAAATAATCTCTTTTGGTTCTACATCTTTCGGTAAACGGAACCAAGACGTTAGCTGTCGCCACAGATGAGGGATGCTTCTACCTGCACCGTTGTGACTCACGTCGATTTTAATTGGCGAGATATTTTTCCACTCTGGCTTCAACCGGAACAAGCGATTTACCAAAAGTTGCTGTCCGCAGTAAGGTTCACCATGAACCAAGAAAGCAGCAGTTCGGTGCAATTTCATGACTTTTCTAACTAACCGCGCTTGCTGTTTAAAGTCCATTTGCAACAACAAGTCAAATAGTAAATGCGGCGGTGTTTTAACGCCTGTAAACTCTGTAATAATTTTATCAATATCTATCTGGATATCTACGCCAACATCTTTACGGATTTCTGTTAGCAAAGCACAAAGTGCTGGTTTACCGGGAGCAATTTCGCTATAGATATCTAGCACCTTAACCATATCAGTTATAAAGATATCTTTTGAAGTATTCCAGGTAATACGTTTTGATATGGTCTCATTAATACCAAAAGCCTTGATTAAATAAGATTGGCAATCTTTCTCATCCCTGAGAGTTTGGGTGAGTAAAGGCAATATTTTTTGTATTAAATCGCTGCTAACTGCCATTTATGAACTATTTTCCAAATTTGAAAACGTAAAATATTTTATCTACACACAATCACAAAGCTATATTCAAAATATTTATTTTTGAGTCCTGGCAACTACTAACCAAAATTTTGGTATTATAACTGAAAGCAAGAGATTTTACTGTATTTCAATTGTTTAGAGTATTTTTCACTTCTCCCGTCCGAGAATTATAAATCTGGATTGTATTATCTTCGCCTCCACTGGCAATAATTTTTTCGTATGGAGTAAACACATATCCTATAAATTATGGTGTCTGTTCAGGTTGGCTTAAAGTTTCTTTTGGACGATTTTTTATATCATAAGAATATTGACAAATATCCAAACGTAAAATTGATTCTGTTCTTTGAATTTCCTACTTTTAGATTTTTCATGTTCTTGAAGTTCAAAATATGTTTCCAGTTCCTCTTTAATTCTTTCTATTAGATTATCTATTTTTATCTGAATATCTTCGCCAACATCTTTACGAATCACTTCCAACAATGCACAAAGTGCAGGTTTACCAGGAGAAATTTCTCCAAAGGCTACCAGTTTGTTAACCATTTGGGTAATAAAAACATTCGCAGACCCATCCCACTCCAAATTGCCTAGTACTGGTGAATTCGTTCCTAAAGCCAGTTCAAGATACGCCTGACGTTGTTGCTTATCTCGCATAAATGGTGTGAGGATAAGTAATAACTCTTGAATGATTTTCCCACTGACTTGTGCCATCTGCTAACTATATCGCTAAACGAGCATAAATTTCCGGTGCGTTGTTTTTCAGGTCATTTAACAGCGCGATCGCACTCGTACCTGCATTACGTAAATACCTTCGCTGCGTACTTGGTTCCGGAAGCATCCCACCGCTATGGTGAATACCAACCACTAGAAAATCATCATCGAAAACAGGCGATCCTGATGAACCTGGTTCTGTACTTGTAGTATATTGCAACACTTGATTGTCGGCGTAAGCAACAAAGTTATTCTGTATGGAGATTTTCTTCAAATGTCCGCCGGGATGCTGAATGATTGCTACACGTTCATCTCGTCGCATCAACTTACTTTTGAAGATTAAGGGTTTGCCGAAGTTGGGGACATCTTTCAGGGTTACTACTGTAAAATCTAGTTCTTCGTTAGTGTAAAAAGCACTATCCGGTAAAGCCCCAATAATCTGTGTTGGGCATTCTTTACCGTTGATATCCAGTTGGTAATTAAAGCTAAAATTACTTTTGTCTGCTACTTCCTGGCTTTTAATGACGTGATTGTTCGTCATGAGTAAATCAGGTGCAACCATAAACCCCGTACCTAAACCTTTGGGAGTGGCGATACGAACCACAGCTTTTGATGCTTCCAGAGCCAAGTTTAAAATGTAGATATCGCGTAAGGTATTTTCCCCAATAATCTTTTCTTTGATATCAGCAGTATTATCCATTCCCTTCCAGTTGCTAATTCCACGGCTAGGACTGGCGGGAACATCAAGCGGATAATTCTGAAATAGTTCTACTATAAAATCTTTATCCTCATCCCCAGTAAAGGGCTGAATATAGTTGAGGAAGACAGCAAGGGCTTCTTTATCGTAAGCAACTCGTCCAAATTGGCAGAAAAACCGCACCACCTCCACAGAAACGCCCATCGGCGATCCATCCAAATCTAACCGCGCCATGATAGTATCTGCTTGGGCTGCACCTTGCAATGCACCTGCAACTAAACGACGGCGATCGCGCACACTAGCAAACTCTGATAAATTTTGAACTATGCGGGTGAGGCGTTGAAAGTCAGGTTGTGATAACTGGACGGTCACAATTACTACTCTTATACAATAAGACGTTTACATTTTAGTTGAAAGCAAGATAAATTTGTGATTGTCAGCACTGGTGTAAGGCTTAGTTTTTATTGTTCTAAATGACGGTGTTTGGTTTTGTATTTATCAATTTCGGTAATGGGTAATAGTAAAGTGTCTTGTATTTCTTGCCTAACATCAGTACTCACAACATTAGAATTGTTGTAAGGATTCATGTGGGGGAGTTGACAACGGTTACATCGGTGGGGGAACATCACAAATATGACAAATTGCGTGCCCCAAGAATTAAACGAGATGAGTTGTACCAATTGTCAAAGGAACAGTTGGTCGAAATCATCAAAAAGCTTGAAAACGAAATCGCGTGGCTCAAAGAAAGTTTAAACCTCAGCCTGCTTGCTGTCGGCGCTCATACTAAATCACCAGTGGTATCCTTGACCTATCGTTTTTTGTCGTCTACATCAAAAATAGGGTGTCGAGATGCAAGATACATGGAATCCAGACTTATATGAAAGATTTCAAGAAGAAAGAAGTCGTCCATTCTACGATTTAGCAGACATGGTACGTGGGCAAGAAGGCTGGCGAATTCTGGATTTGGGATGTGGGACGGGAAACTTGACACAGTATCTGCACCAAAAGCTAGCAGCACGGGAAACCGTGGGGTTGGATGCTTCAGAAAATATGTTGTTGAAAGCGCGTCAGTTTGAAGGAGATGGGCTGCGGTTTGAGTTTGGACAGATTCAGGATGATCCCGTCCCAGGAAAGTTTGATTTGGTGTTTTCCAACGCGGCTTTGCACTGGGTAACGGGACACGAGGCGTTATTTGAAAAGTTGCGTGCAAAGCTGCAGCCTGGTGGACAGCTTGCTGTACAAGTCCCAGCGATGGACTCAGAACCAGTGCATATTGTGGCGGCAGAGACAGCACAGGAGTTTAGCAAGGAACTGGGGGGATATGTGCGGCGTTTAGAGGTTCTGACGCCAGAGGACTACGCAAGGTTACTTTATAAGTTGGGGTTTGTAGAGCAAGAGGTCAGGCTTCAAATTTACGGGCATGTGCTGCCGTCACGGGAAGCAGTCATAGAATGGTATCGCGGGACACTGCTCACAACATATCAGCAGCGGTTAGACACCGAGACTTACGAGCGATTTGTGGAAGTCTACACGGACAAGCTGATGAAGTACTTAGATGATGAGCATCCCTTCTTTTTTCCGTACAAGCGCATCTTAATGTGGGGACGCTTAGACAAATGAACTGCCCCAACCCGCTTTGCTGAGGTTGGGGTTTCCAAAGTCCCAACTTACAGGTCGTGCTTCTGACGCTTCGCTTGATAAACTTACCGAAGAAAGGCAGAGGGCAGAGGGCAGAGGGCAGAAGGAAAGAAGGTAAGCTTTGATACAAAAATAAGTCCTCTGTTCTCTGCCATAAGGTTTAAAGCCCCTGAATTTATTTATGGAGAAAAATAAACGCGTAGCAACTTTATTAAATCCCCCGAATTCATTCGTGGGGACGCCTTCTGCCTTCTGCCTTCGTACTTCTGCCTTCTTAACTGTTCGAGTCCTGACGGCTCTACTGGATAGAGGTTTGACCATCTGTGTCTGACGACGCTAGTTCCTAACGCCGTGGCTAAATGTTTGATTTAGCCCAGAAATATCTAAGGGGATATAGCCACTATTAGATGCTGATTCTGGTATCAGGATACTGCCGTTAACTGTATCGATTGGGTTGACTATTGCCGACCAGTCGCCTAGTTGCCTTTATGCTACGGGTAGTCTTCCTTTACGGCAAAGCGGGTACTTTACGTTTATCCCTCGCAAAACCTAATATACACTAAAACGCACCCCAAAACAAGAACATCCAAGCAGGCGCTATCCTTCCCCACCCCGCCTTCGGCGCTCGGGTGGGGAAGGATAGCGCAAGATGTTCAAAATTCAAAATTCAAAATAGAAAAGCAGTATTTGTGTAGCAGCTTTTCTGAATTCAAAATCTAAACATAATGACTACTACAGAAAATATCTCCAATCTATCCATTGGTATACTTCTGTTTCCAAATCTAACTTAGTTAAATTTCACAGGTCCTTACGAGGTCTTTGTTAACTTACCAAGCACAAGACCATATCTGCTAGCAGAGACTTTAGAACCTATCCGAAGTGAGAAAAAACATCAAAGAGTATGTGTTTTGTGGGATAATGTTCGACTGGTTTGCGCTCTCGTCATGATTCCAAGGAGCAAAGACGATGGAAACACGGTTTTTAGGCAAGTCTGGTCTCAAAGTTTCAGTTTTAAGCTTTGGCACAATGACTTTTGGCGGCAGTAACTTCTTTGAGCACATGGGGAAAACCCAAGTCGATGAAGCCCAACGTCTGATTGAGATTTGTCTTGAAGCAGGTGTTAATATTTTCGATACCGCAGACATTTACTCACAAGGACTCTCTGAGGAGATTCTCGGCAAAGCTCTTGGCAAGCGTCGCTCTGAAGCAATTATCGCGACGAAAGCGTACGGACGTATGGGGCAGGGACCGAACGATCTCGGTCTATCACGATATCATCTGATCCGCGCCTGTGAGGATAGTTTACGACGGCTTGGTACTGACTACATCGACCTGTATCAAGTTCATGGGTTTGATGCGCTCACTCCACTTGAAGAAACCCTGCGAGCTTTGGATGATCTCGTCCGCAGTGGAAAGGTTCGCTACATTGGCTGTTCCAACTACTCAGCTTGGCACTTAATGAAAGCACTGAGCGTGTCGGAGCGATTGGGATTAGAGCGCTATGTATCACAGCAGGTCTACTACTCCCTTGTAGCGCGAGAGTTGGAATATGAGCTTATTCCACTTGGTCTCGACCAAGGCGTTGGTATCCTTGTGTGGAGTCCGCTCGCCTTCGGTTTCCTCACCGGTAAGTACCGTCGCGGTCAACCAGAACCAGAGGGAACACGACGGGCGACGATTGGTGATATTGGAACGGTTAGTGACGTGGAGAAAGCATACGATATTGTAGAAGCTTTGGATGAAATAGCTCGTAATCGTGGAGTCACCGTTGCTCAGGTAGCGCTCAATTGGCTTTTGCGTCAGCCTGGTATTACATCGGTTATTATTGGAGCCCGTAATGAGCAGCAGCTCAAAGATAATCTCTCAGCAGCAAATTGGGAACTGACATCGGACGAATTGAAACAACTCCATGAAGTCAGTGCAGTACCACCGATTTATCCGTATTGGCATCAGCAGAAGTACGGTTCTGAGCGCATTCCACAATCTCTACAATAATCATTATGAAGCTGAAAGGATTGAATAAATGTTTTTGAATAGGCGATTGGCTTAATGCTGCTCGTCTATTCTGTATTCTTGCGCACTCAACAAAAATCAGTACCTCTCTCAAATGAAGGTGGTCTCTTGACGATCGCTCATCCAATCAAGAGTTTTCAAGATCACAAAACCAACAAGAGTACTGGCTGCTGCTGCTAACCATAAGTTATTTACAGTGAGTCCAGAGGTGATAGTGTGACTTGCAACTTTCTGATTATCTAAAGCCAAGCCACCAACAAAGGAACCAACAAAAAAGCCAACTCCCCAACATTGGGCGTTAATAGCAAGATAAATACCCCGCAGTGATTCAGGAGCTATCTCTGCAACAAAAGCAGTCGCAAAGGGGCTGTATGTAACGTGGGCGATCGCAATCACAGACAAAGCGAAAATTGCTAAAATTTGCTGACCATGCGTTGTCACTCCTGCACTCCAAACCAAAAGAAATCCTGCTCCCCAAAATACTATTGAAATCATGAGAGCACGCACGCGGCTTAGAGAATTCAGAGCGCGGACAGCAGGTAACTGACACAGAGCGACTAAGAAAATATACCAAGCAAATAAGCCACTAATCGTTGTTGGTGATAGCCCCTTAAGGGTTTTGCCTAGAACAAAATTAGCAAAATACAGTGGCATTGTGTTGTCTACCTGAGCGATGTAAGTGGTGAACAGAACGTTGACCGAAACGTATACCAGAAGTAGGCGATCGCTTAGCGCAGCATTCCAACCTTGAAGCACTGGTTGAGAATCGTGTTCATCAAAATGACGAGTTTCTCTCAGTCCAGCATACACAATCATAAAAAACACCATATAGGAGATGCCATCAATCACAAACAAAGCACGGTAAAGCTCTGTCGTGCTAATTAACACTCCTCCTAACAATACCCCTATTCCCAAGCCAGCACTATCTGCTAACCTTGTGACAGCAAATGCTTCGTTACGTTGCTCATTAGTTGTTAAATCTGCTATTGCAGCTTCAACTGTGGGCCAGTATAAACCAGTGCCCAAACCCATAAGTAAATGAGCAGCCAAAAACATTGGGAAGTTGTTAGATAATGCCAACACAAACGAAGCGAGGGCAGAAAACACAGTAGATAACAATAATGTCCGTCTGCGCCCCCAGTGTTTTGAGTCAGCAAGAGATCCTCCTAGAAATCGACCAAAGATTCCCACCAGCGAGCCAGTACCATGACCAATTCCTACTGCTGTTGCTGATAACCCGACCTGATTGACGAAAAAAATCGGAGCATAAAATAAAGTAAAACCGCTACCACTCTGAGATAAAAATCGAGCAACCGCAAGAATCCAAACCTGAGAATTGAGTTGCGGTAGCCAAGATAAAAGTATATGGTTAGAAGAAAATTTCATGTATTTTTGGTACAAAGATGGTACAAGTTTCTTTGTGATTCTAAATCAACTTTGTCCCGATATTTTCCCTAAACCTACAGCTACTTCAATCCCTGCAATTCATCAAAAATTTTGAATTTATAATTTTTGAATTTATAATTTTGAATTTTGAATTCCCTGAATGGGTGGTCTCAGCCTAGCCGCAACATCCCGAGCAGCCTTTTGTCCAGCACGAATAGCACCTTCAATGTAGTTAACCCAAATACTAGAGCGTTCCGTACCCGCCCAATGAATCCGACCTACTGGACTATTAAGAGCAGAACCGGCAGTAGTGAGTAAACCAGGTGGTAATGCAGAAATACATCCGCCTGTCCAAGGTTGGCTATTCCAGTCAAATTCCACCAACTCTAGTGGTTGTCGTGCTGCTTTACCAAAAGTTTCTTCCAGAAAATCAAGGTATTTTTCTTGACGTTCTAACTCTGGTAACATTGCGTAATCATCAGCTAATAATCCAACAATAACACCTTTGCTTCCATCTTCTGGCGAAATATCAATTACCTCAATTTTGGCATCAATACTGAGAAAGTGACCGCTGATGATTTGACCTTGCCACCAAGGTTTTTCATAAATAGCATGGAATTTAATCCAACTCATCGTCTCCCATTGTGCAATCAGTTGACGGTGAATTGGGGGAAGAGGGGGATGGAATTGGATACGAGCAACAGTCTTGGGCATCATCGCCACAATGACTTCCTGAGCATATACAACTCCACGTTCAGAAATGAGTTGAACAAGCGAACCATCGTAACCTGATATTTCCGTGACAGGCGCATTGACTAAAACCTTCTCGCCTAAGCGTTGGGCGATATTTAAGGAAATTTGTTGTGTTCCACCAACCAAGCCAAAATCCTCAGCAGTCTCTAGTAAATCATTGAATCCTGCTGTGTGGACAAAATGAAGCATCCATAAAAGCGAAACTTTGTTTGGATCGCCACTGAGAATTTGCCGCACGCACCCCTCGAACCAAGCCCGTGCTTCATCAGTCTTTGTGTTCTGCTCAATCCAAGCTCCCATTGTCATAGAATCTAACATGATTGCATCAGGAGCTTGCCAAGGGGCTTCGACTGGAACAGTACGGCACAAAGCCTCAAATGTCGTCATCGCCTCAGCGAAATCTTTTTGAGCAATGTCCGATTCAGATGATGGAGATGGTTCTAGCATGGTCCATTTCTGCCGAAAGCCATACAGCGTTTGTCCTTCAACCTTGCCCTTCTTAATAGAAATTCCCATTTCTTCTGCTAAAGCAAGCATTGCAGTTTGGGTAGGACCTGCCCAAGTACCACCTTGTTCAACATAACCCCCAGACACGAGTGGATGGTTAAGAGTTCGTCCGCCCACTCGTGCATTGGCTTCCAGCACAACTAAAGATTCGATTCCCAACTTATGCAATTCCCAGGCTGCACTTAGACCAGAAATGCCTGCACCCACAATTGCAACTTCTACATGAAAACTCATGTTGATGACCTTTTTTAAGAAATTATGATATTTACCGTTGCTGCTAGGGAAATTGGATAGTTTACTATAGGCAGTAGTCTAAAAGCTCAAAAGTATAAATTTTATACTACACAATTGGGTGTCGCTTAGGCAAAACTATGCCAATTAACCTTATTGCTGCATAAGTCAATCTTGGTTTGATCTATATAGATTCAGTCCAAAAGTTCACTTGACTGCTGTTGTTATATGCACATTTTGTGCATTTTATCAATTTCTACGTCCTATTTGCCTAGGCGATCGCCAATCATAAGTCGTTTAGAAATAATCAGCAACGAATCAATGGTAAAAATCTACAAAATTCATCCATCTATTGGGATTGCCAGAGTGGGCAACAGCCCTACTCAGTTTTTTATCGGACCAGAAATACCAGGTGTACCACCAATGGAGATTGTCAATGGACAAGAACGACCTCTTCAGAAGTATAAAGATAAACATGGTCTCATAAAACGACAAGCTGCTCGTTTTAGAGTTTTTGAATATGAGCAGAATGAAGAGGGTGTTATAAGCTCAGGACGTGAAATAACTGCTGACGAAGCGACTATTGAATGGCAAGTTCATCTTGTGAATCGTAAAGCAGCAAGTGACAATCTTAATCAAGGGGTGCCCAGAGACCAACTGATTATCGATCCTGGAGTGAGAAGCATTTGTGGACAACAACAGAGTGTTAAATTCGACACAGGCAAATTTTTGGGAGTCAACGTCTATCTAGGAGAACTACAGACGGATGCATCAGGACGACTGGTTGTTCTTGGCGGTAGAGGCGAATCGGCTTCTCCAAATGGCAAAGAAATAACTGGTTTATTCAGCGATGGTTGGTATGACGATGTTTCCGATGGTCCTGTTACAGCAAAGATTACCTTTCCCGGACAACCCCCACGGGAAGTAGACAATTCTGCTTGGGTCATTGTGGGACCAACAGACTTTGCACCCGACATTCAGGGTATTGTCACCCTTTATGACGTTGTGAATCAAGCAGCTTTTACCAGTGGATGGTATTTTCCACCCACTCCACCGTCCTTTAAGTCTGATATTTTTCCTATCCTGAATCGTGCTGTTTCATTACGGTGGGTTAATCATTGGGAGACTTGGAATGCGCTGCCGACAGACTGGAAAAAACTCTCCGATTTGCAAGACCCAACTGCACCAGAAATGCGCGAGAAAATCTTTGAATTTATAACATTTCCACCGCTCAATGGTGTACAGCTGACAGAGGTTCAAAAATTAATACTTCAGCACTGGAAAGAAGGGAACTTTATAGATGATTGGACACCTGACTCCTCTAATGTGACTTTAACACCTGAAAATTTAGACCGAGCAGCACTAGAAGCCTGTATTGGGAGTAGTTTTGCCCCAGGCATCGAAGCCGGATTTCTCATAACATCTCCTCAGATATACTCCGGGTATCTTCGGTTATCTCACCAAATCCTTCTTCCTGGCTCGTTAACTCAAGGAATGTCTCTTCCTTGGCAAGCAGACTTCTCAGCGTGTGGTGAGAATTGGTGGCCGTCACAGCGTCCTAACACAGTTCAACTCACGCCGGATTATGGTCCACCCAAAGAACTTTGGGATGCTGGAGTTGCTGATGGAAACAGTATGGTACAAAATTTTAGCAAGCTTGGGTTTGTCGTACCAAAACAAAATTCAGTGGGTGAAGTTGTCTTTGTAGAAGAGGAGCGCGACCCAAATTTCCCTCGTTCTGCTGAAACTCCTAAATCAAAAGCCCCAAAGTACTAAGTCGTTAAACAGAAATGCCATGTAGTCAACGAGTTAATGTATTAATTATCGGTGGAGGTCCCGCAGGTACTGCTGCTGCGATCGCACTAGCAAAGACTGGACAGACTGTGGCAGTTCTAGAGCGCTCACGCTACGAGACAACACGAGTCGGAGAAACCTTAGCACCAGCAGCCCGTGTATTGCTCTCGGAACTGGGAGTGTGGGAGCGTTTTCACATAGATGGTCATCTCCCCTCTCCTGGTATTATTTCCGCTTGGGGTAGTGAAGAACTCTACGAAAACGACTTCATTTTCAATCCTTATGGATGTGGGTGGCATCTTGACCGCCGTCGTTTCGATGCAATGCTTGCTTTAGCGGCAAAAGAGGTAGGAGCAAGTGTTTACCTATCTACACGAGTTGTCACTTGTACTCAGCAACCATCTGGTTGTTGGTGGATTGAGGCTTTGTGTGATGGTCTGCCAATAAGTTTCCAAGCAGACTTTTTGGTGGAAGCAACTGGGCGAACCAGTTCACTTGCGGGTAAGCCTGCAACAAAAAGAATGATTTATGACAAACTCGTGGGAGTCATAAAGTTTTTAACAATTAACTCTCCCATCCTTGCGTGTGACTGTCGCACCTTAGTGGAAGCCAGCAAGGAAGGTTGGTGGTATTCTGCCGTTTTGCCCAACAACAATATTGTTGTTGCCTATATGACAGATACCGATTTACTTCCTAGAAAGAGTATTCCTTTGGCTGATTTTTGGCAGGAATGCCTCCGCAAGGTTCCGCACACGCAAGCACGTGTTGAATCTTGCCTTTGGAACTCCAGTTTTCATACTGTTGCAGCTTTTAGCTATTGCAGGAATTGTGTTGCCGCTCATCAGTGGCTTGCAATTGGCGATGCTGCATCTGCTTTTGATCCACTCTCATCTCAAGGAATTTATAAGGCGCTGCAATCTGGTATTGCTGCTGCAAGAGTTATCAAGGCAAGCCAAAGCAATTGTCAAGCGTCGCTGAACGAATATGCTGCTGATGTGGAAAAGAGTTTTGCAGAATATCTGCAAATGTGGGCAGCATATTATAACAGAGAAAGACGTTGGTCCGATTCTGTCTTCTGGCAGCGACGCCAAACCTTACCTGCAAAATGAACAAGCAACCTGCAAGCAGAAACGCTCTATTCGCAAGTCGCCACACCTAAACCAGTATTCCAGCTATCAAAAAATTCACCAATTCTTCAGCAAATGCATCATCTAAGTAAGTAGGCGAGAAAAAATCAAACTATGTAAAGAAAAGTAAAGGTTGGAAACTCGCAAAGTAGTAAGCGCTGTCTTGCCTGCGGCACGCAAGAGCGGCGAACGCGCTTAGCGCTTACTACATACCGTTCGGAGTTCGGCGAGGCTCACTCGAGCCGCTGAGCTCACGGCGAAGCCTTTAATTATTTACACCGACCTACTTACATATCAATTTACATTGAAGTTGGCTTATGCAGTTGGGGGCCGATTGCGCGTTTGCGTAGCGTGTCCCTTCGGGACTCAGCGCACTGCCAAAGCCAATCGCAAATTTTTTTGGATTGCTCTCGGCTGAACTTTAAGGACTGCCACAATAACTTGATACAGGCATCTTAAACGCGGTTCTTGAATTTAGCAAAATCATCGGTCGTCAGGAGAAAAGTCGCTTTCCCAAAGCTTTGACGGCGGATGGAAGGGAAATTGAAGTGCAACGCACGCCACCACGTTCTTCACAACTACAAGAGTTTTATTACAGCTCCAACTTGGCTAGTGGAGAATGCGGCATTCGCAATGAGCGCTCGCAATGTGCTTTACTTATGAATTTTGACACCACTGATTTTCCCTACGTCTGGGTATTTCAAAGCTATGGTGGATGGCACAATCATTACGTGCTTGTACTTGAGCCTAGCACGAACATTCCTTACGATTTGGAGATTGCTTGTCGCAACGGCACTTCTGCTGTTCTGAAACCACAACAGGTGCAACGCCGTACTTTGACCGTCCGCTTGCAGCGCTTCTAAAATTCAGTACTTTTTAATGTGAGCGCTTTTTAGGGGCTAAATTTGATGACCAATTTAGAAATTATTAACAAGCTAAAGGCAGCATCAGATGGCTTGCTCTTTATGAGCGGATCGGAATACCCGTTGGAAGTTTTTTTTATGGAAAACGAGTGCACCTCTCTCACCCGAAAAAGTTTTACAACAAACAGAACACTCCCCAGACACGCCTATAAAAGTTGTGGAGGTTGAGAACTTTTTCCGAGTGGCTAAAACTGAAGAAGATTGGCATGGAGAAGAAGAGAAGATTACCGTCAAACGATATCAAGCAGGCGATTTTGTAGTTGTGAGCAAGTTTCGAGTTGACCAATACCAGTAACTACTTTTAGCTTGAACGGCTAGAAGCCCCACACTGTACCTGTATTCAGGTCAGTGTTGGGATGAATAGTCGGACAAAAACGAGGCACATCCCCGACCAATGATAACCATCGGCTATCGAGGGAGTGGGGTGTCCTCGTTTTTGCCAATCTCTGGAGTTGGCAACGAGTCAATGAAGTCTTCAAGTATTTGAGTCATTGTCTTATCTTTCCAAACGGAGTATAAACGCAACTTATTTAATCTGCGTCAAGTGCGAGACTCACCATGATCGTGATGGTAATGCAGCATTAAACATCAGGAAAGAAGGATTAAGGATATTGCAAAACAATGGCGGAGGGAACCCCGTTATTGCTGATGGAGGCTGTGTAAGACCACCTGCTCGTAAGGGCAAGGGGCAGCGATCTATGAAATCAGAAGCCCACACCGTACCCGTAAGGATCGGTGTTGGGTAGTTCACTTCTAAAACATTGTCAACTTGCACACCATAACGAGGAGTCGTACCGCCAATACCTCCTACCGATAAAGTACCACCGATAGAAAGTTCTATGTAATCCGTAAGAACAGGTGGTGTTAATCCTTGCTGGAGTGTCTGTTGTAATAGCTGACTCCATAGAACTCCCGCATCCACAACAGCTCGGTCTGTACCAACAAAATGAATCTTGTTAAGCGTACTCATGTCAATGACAATACCAGCTTCTACTTGTGGCTGACCATAAGTAGAGTGGCCCTGACGACGTGCTGCAACTTTGATTTGATGAGTACGAGCAAATTGAACAATTTCAACAATATCTTCAATTGACTCTGGTTGAAGTACTGCTGTTGGTTGACGATGCACGATATTGCCGAAGTCAAGACTGGCACTAGCAAGTGTTTCATTATCAGTGTAAAGCTTGCCATCTAAAGGAGGTAAGCTTTCAAAGATAGATGTGGCACTGGCAGATGTTACCCAGGAACGCTTGGAAACATCAAACCCAATCACGATAGCACTGGCAACCAAACCTTGTAAAACTTGGCGGCGCGAAGTATTTTGATTCATGATTTTCTAGCAGAGCCATGAATTTTTCAAATATACAATCATTGGCTTGTTAGTACGGTTAAATACTATTACAGCTAGCTAATAGCTGTATCAACAAGTTAACAAGCAGTTTTTGTACTAGGGGTAGGTTGCGCGATCGCTCAGTGCCATTCTTGACATACTGAGCAGTCGCTCATATAATATGAGCATACGTTCATTGCTAACCTGTCGCTGCAATTTGGAGGAAGTTATGAACGATCTGCAAGTCAGTCTTATAGACGCAGCAATTCAAACAGACGTAATCATTATCGGGGCAGGTCCGACGGGGCTTTCGCTGGGTTGCCAATTAGTCAGATATGGCATTGATTTTGTCATTGTTGAGAAGAATGAAGGCGTAACGCCGTATTCCAAAGCACTCGGCGTTCACGCTCGCACGTTGGAGATTTACGAGCAACTGGGGTTGGCGCAACAAGCAGTTGAACAAGGCGCGATCGCCCGAAAAGCGCGTTTGCTCAAAGGCGGCAAAGTGCGTGCCGAACTCGAATTGTCAAACCTTGGAGCAGGCTTAACGACCTATCCCTATGTGCTTTTCTTTGAACAAAGCAAGAATGAGCAACTTCTGTATGACTATCTCAAACGGAACGGCAAGACCGTTCGCTGGCAAACCGAACTTGCAAGTTTTTCGCAAACCGAGGAGAAAGTAACGGCGTATGTGAACACTGCTGACGGCGCATCTCAACTGATTGAGGCTAAATTTCTGGTCGGTTGCGACGGTCCGAAAAGTCCAGTTAGACACGGGCTGGGACTTGAATTTGCAGGCAGCACCTTCGAGCGTATGTTTTATGTCGCCGATGCGCGGATTGATTGGGATTTACCCCACGATGCATTGCATGTTTGTCTCTTGAAGGATTCGCTGCTTGTGTTCTTTCCACTCAAAGGCGAACACCGTTACCGGATTGTCGGCACGTTTCCCGAAGAATTTTCCAAGGACGAAGGCGAAGTTTTGTATGCAGAAATCGAACAGCGCATTCAGGAAGAAGTAGAACTTAAACTTGACGTTCACGATGTCGAGTGGTTCTCGACTTACAAAGTCCATTCACGCCACGTCAGTCAATTCTGGGCTGGAAGATGCTTTCTTGCAGGCGATGCTGCGCATATTCACTCACCCGTCGGAGCGCAAGGAATGAACACTGGGATTCAAGACGGCTATAATCTCGCCTGGAAACTGGCGTTGGTGTTGAAAGGCAAAGCAGATAAAACAATTCTGGAAACGTATAACCAAGAACGCCTGGAAAACGCGAAGCATCTTTTACAAACGACTGATCGGATGTTTCAGGTCGCCGCAGGCTCGGACTGGCTGCTCGCTTTCCTTCGCACGCATATTTTACCGCTGATTGCACCCTATATTCTCAGGCTTGATCCAGTTAAAAAATTCCTGTTTCCGCTGCTTTTGCAAATCGGCATCAACTATCGGCGCAGTTGGCTCAGTCAACACGCAGGCGATGAGCATTTCAAAGTGAAAGCCGGTGACCGAATGCCCTACTTTCTTGTGGAGGGTCAGAGTATCTATGACAAACTGCGCCAACCAAAATTTCATTGGCTTGTTTTTTCGGACACACAAGATGATTTTCAAGCGTTGAAAACAGAACTTGAAAACCAAGATACCGAATTTGTTGATTTCAACGTCATCCCGCTTTACCCACAGGTGGCAGAAGTCTTCGACATGAACAATTCTTTTAACGTGCTTCTAAGACCGGACAACTACATTGCGTTCATTTCTACAGAAGCTTCGCTGAACCGGGTAAAAATTTATCTCAATGAACTTACCAAATCGTCTGGCTTGTTGCCAGCGAGCATTTTTACCAAAACTAAGCGGGAGCGTAAAAGCCCCTGAGAAGCAGGCACGTAGTACCGTCCTTGGTGCTTCAGACAGGGGATGAAACGCGACGGGCGCAGGTTTTAACCTGCCGTCACATTCCTCAATAATCTTTCTAAATATTCACTGACACTGACGTTTTCTTCTTTCGCTTTAATAACAGCGATGGACCATGCTGTATCGGTTAACATAACGCCTCGTTGCTTTTTAGTTTCTTCATATAGAACGTTGTGTTCTGCAACGTGACCATGCTGCCGCAATCAACATACTTCGTAAAGCCAAAGAAAAAATTCCTACCTCAGGGCATGGGGAAAGCAAAACTTCTAAACGGAAGTCAAGAAACGCGCTTAGGAGTCGCAACCTCTGCTCTTTCTGAGGCAACCAAGACTTACGCAAGTGGCGACAATGAGCCTAGAATCCCCGTGGCTTTAGCCCGGGGAGTGTCAAAAGACCGGAATAACAACGGCGAGCTAGCCCCTAAATTCTATTTATGGGGGCTAGCCGTTGGCGAATTCATTCGCAGTCAAGTTTCTTTCTGGTTTTGAATGTACATTTTAATAGTGTCTAAAGTCGCA